>Ga0315912_10000097_pt1 | contig 216139 bp, 190 predicted proteins | sample VfabasoilMG_FD_204469 | JGI IMG/M metagenome (GOLD analysis project Ga0315912, IMG submission 204469) | Garden soil microbial communities collected in Santa Monica, California, United States - V. faba soil | ecosystem: Environmental > Terrestrial > Soil > Garden | place: USA: California...
ATTCCGACACCCGTCGCTCCCACAATGCTCGATCTGCCATGCCCCAATCTTGAAACGTTCAGAGCCGGCTGGGAAGAACGGGGTCCACCCATCGGATACAGCCGTTCGGATCCGAACGCGCGAAGGACCCTCTGACACGTGGATGCTCCCTGGTACACTGGCCGCGGGAAGTCGGCTTCGATTCCTTCATGTGTTCCACCGGGGTGCTGCCCATAGGTCAGCGATTGGTCGACGGACTTTTCACGAGGTTGATACCTGCAATGAACACGTCCCAAATCTACGAGATTATGAAACCCGGAACGTGGATAGCTGGCGAAGATCGTGATGCCGCAAACGCGATAAGTAGACATCTCCACCTTCTCGAATCAATGTTCTATGAGGCAAACCTCTGCCTCGTTCTCTTTGAGAGAGCCAGAATGCGCGACAACGAACGGTCCACCGACGAGGAGTGGGAGGCTGAGTCGAGTCGTCGTGCCGCGGTGCAAGAACGACTTGTCGCCCAGCAGGGGATGGATGTGTTGGCATCGCCCGATGCCAGCCTTCTGGTTGACATGATCGCAAAACGGTCTTTATGGGCTGAAGGATCTTTGCCGCGAACCCTTCTGCACATGGAGGTCTTCATCTACGCTCGCGCCTTTCTTGGGGCCCTCGATATGTTTGACAAACTACTTACAACTCTTGTTGGTATGGAAGGTGTACCGGATACAGTCGCCGAGTTATCGGGACGCATGGGGATCGAGTTCCCCACGCTACGAGGCATTCGTAACAGCGTCCAACATCTCGAGGATCGAGCTCGAGGCCTTGACCAACGCGGTAAAAGCATACAACTTCAGCCGGTTGCAACCGGAGGTATTCACGCACCAGGTGGAGCACTGATCCTCGGTAATTTGAACGGGATAACCTATGGGGCTACGCTTGCGGATGGGTCTTTTGGGGAGATCGATGTATCCGCGGAATCGATGAGCAAGTTGCAGACACTCTTCCAAAATCTTTTGAGTGTCTTCTCCTGGTTCGGGCCGAGATCGCACCTGCCCCAATGAGCGGGCTAACAACGGCTTGCAGTCTGACGAGGTCCGGAGGCCGGCTACGCTGGTCTCCGGACCTCGCAACTGAAGCCGTGGGTCGTTGGGCGGACGAGACGCGCACCTGGACCTCCGTATGAGTAGTCGACAACGCAAAGACGAACTGAGGGCGGCTCGTGACGCAGATGAGCGAGAGCGTGAGCTCTCGCGAGTTCGACAGCCCCACGACGACGTCCGCTATCCGGGTGCGGGTGGGTTGGTTCTTCGACTCCTCGTCTTTGCGTCGTTCAAGTTCACCATTTGCTGGGAGGTCCGCGAACTGGGTGGCGAACTCTTGCTCTTCCGGTCGCGCAGCCCCGAACCGGACGCGCACACGCTCGTCGGCGAGGCGAGGCTCCCTGCTCGGTCCGAGGATCTTCGGGCGCTCCTCGATGAGTTTCGAGGCTTCTCCCTACCCGTGTTTCCCGAGATGAAGCCGTTCGCGGTTGCGGACGGAGGGCGGATCGAGATCGTCTTGTGCGCGGGATGGGATACTCGTTGGCACGTATCCTGGTCGGACGGCTTTCACCCGCCCGAGTGGTCGCGTCTCGTTGAGCACGTCGCCGAGGTCCTCGAGCGCCTGCGGAGAGACTTCCCCGAGTAGGGCCCAACCTGGGATTTGCACTGCTGACCACCCGATCGTCTTCTCGGCGGCGCCGCCCAACTAGGGCTTGCAGGCTGACGAACCCTCGCTGCGCTCGGGGTTCGCAGCTGAAGCCTGGTACGTTGGACAGCTCGAGACCCGCGCTTGTCTCGAACCATGCGGGCCTATACACTCTCGGAGGATACACGATGAGCCACCGTCTACGCCTAAACGTCCGAGGAGAAAAAGGACAGGCTCTACTCGCGATTCGAAAAATTCGCAACCGGCTTACTAAAGCAGGAGCACAAATCATCAGGGGCGAGTTCGTACGTTGTGATCAACGCTTGTATCTGGACGTTGATAGCCCTCGTGATTGGGTGCCAGCTGACTTCGTGCAAGAACTCCGCGGGGCCGAACTTCAAATAGAGTTGCTTGCAGAAGGAGAACCAGTTGATGAGTGTGTCAGCTGTGGCAACATCCCTGATGCCCCTTTTGCCGTTTGTCCAAACTGCGAATTCGAGGAGATTGAAGGGTGCCCTCAATGCCAGACGCAGAGTCCACGGACGTCTTATCCCCAAGTTACGAACGATATCTATCGATGCCCAGTGTGTAGTACAAAAGTACGACTACGGTACAACGAGCCAATGTGGACGGAAGAAGGGTACTATCGACAGCCGCTGATCCAGGTGATACGAGCTACGGAGTAAGTGATGTTCTCATCTCAGGGACATATCGAGATGACGCCGAGCAAATTTTGGGGGTTCGTAACCAAGTCCGTTCGGCGGACAGTAAACGACTATCTACTGGTTGGAACTCCGAAGGCATTTGAGCAATACGAGAAGTATTGCGACTTCCGGGCGGAACTTGGCAAATGCCTCCAGATTCACCCATCCTGCATCGTGGTCAGGGGTAGCGCAAAATTCGGATTCAGCATCGCTCCTAAAAGCGATCGCGCTTGGCGGCCGTTTTCAGAGGATTCGGATATAGACGTCGCAATCGCTGACGTCGACTACTTTTCTCGACTTCATCACGACGTCTGTTCCTGGGAGGAACGACAGCGGGTAGGAGCCTCGGGCGTTTGGGGGGTTCGGAAGGACGCGAAAAGGCAGGAGTATCGCGGTTTCAACTGCATTCCTGACAAGCTCTTCCCTCCTAATACGTGTGTCTACCACGTAGATGCAATGCAAGGATTCGACACATCTCCGTACTGCGGTACCAGGCGCGAGATAAGCGCGTTTGTATTTCGAGATTGGTGGTCACTACGGAACCGTTGCGAGTATGACCTTATCATGCTGAAAAAGGCCGTTGAAGAGAAACAGATCCTTTCTCCGCTCGAGCAGATAGACGAAGCCGAAACGCAGGTAGACGCTGATCCTGAGCGCATGCCGCCTGGCTAGGATCGGAGCCTGAGAAAGTCCGTGGCGAGCTGCCCAACCTGCCGCTGCACTGGTCGATCGGGCGCATGGGAGGCACGGGAAATCCGAAAGCTTCAGTGGGGGCGCCCGCTCGCAAGTGAGCGCCTGTCTCGTTGGGTGGAGTGAGAGCCGACGTCACTGCAGTACCGGAACACGGCGTCAAGTTCCCTACCAAGAGGTGACTTCGGGAGAGCGTCACGCGCCGTAAATCCGGAGATCTCCATCTTAGAAAGACGAAAACGAGAAGCAACACTGTTTATCGGCCTTGCGGAACACGAGGACGCTTATACGTTTCCAGTTGGGCTATGCTTTCTGGCGCACGGGGCGCCTGCTCGGCTCACGCAACGTAAGCAGTCGATGGGGAAGACATACGGTGTCAAAACTTTTCTTCTCGTACTCTCACAAAGACGAAGATCTTCGAAACGCGCTTGAGATCCACCTCGCTCTACTAAAGAGGCAGAGATTGATCTCCTCTTGGCATGACCGACGGATTGTAGCGGGAAGCAACATCGACGAATCCATCGATGAAGAACTTGAATCCTCTCAAATCATCCTACTACTGGTGAGTGCCCACTTTCTCGCTTCAAACTATTGCTATGAAAGGGAGATGGAAAGGGCGCTGCAAAAGAACAACGATCGCACAGCCGTGGTCATTCCGGTAATCTTGCATCCGTGTGATTGGCACTCCGCTCCCTTTCGGGGACTCCGAGCGACTCCCACAGATGGGAAGCCAATATCTCTGTATGCGAATCAGCATGAGGCTTTTGCGATCATAGCTAAGGATATCCGCGAAGTAGCAGAAAAATTTGCCTCAACCAGCTCAGGACTGACTACGCAGGGTTCGAAACAGATCGCCGGTGCTGATGTGGCTCTGCCGCGGTCAAGTAATCTTAGGATAAAACGTAAGATAGACGACCATGAGCGGGATGAATTTCTCGAGAATTGCTATCAGTACATTGCGAGATACTTCGAAGGCTCTCTCGACGAACTTGCAAAACGCAACCCACAGCTAAAAACTCGATTCAAGCGACTAGGTGAATCGTCGTTTACTGCGTTTGTCTACGAGGGCGGAAAACGAGTGTGTGAATGCGCTGTTTCCAACAGTCATTCCCCTTTCGGGAGTAACGAGATCTCGTATTCGATGTCGGCCACCCCCAATCATGGAACGAATGAAAGCCTGAGCGTGACAGACGACGGGTATACGCTTCTGTTGAAAGCTCTAGGGATGCCCCACAACGGCGTGAAGCAAGACAGCACACTTACTCAGCAAGGGGCTGCTGAATACTTCTGGAGCCTTTTCATAGGCCGACTACAGTGAGCCAAAATGTCACAAGGGAGGGAAACCAGTGAAGATCAGAACTACCGAAACGATTGAAATACCTGACAGTCTTCTTGAGGGGGTCTTGACCGTGTTGTCAGAGTGTTGGCCTAGTGACGAGCCTCTGGAGTTGGCACGAGGGTTGCTCTCCGGCTGGGCTCGACTAAACACCGTTCCCGGAATCCCAAATATGACTCATGTTCTTGGGCCAACGTTAGTATCAGTATTGGCTAGCCCCGGCGAAAACCGGACTACGTTCTTCTACGATGTGTACGGCGAAACCAGGTGCGAGTTCCTCCTCATTGCAGGTACGGAGGAAAAGCAGCTTGGCTTTGTATACTATGGACGCCCGTATCGAAAGTCAAATTTTCAGCTCCCGCCAGCGCTTCGACGCTATGCGACCAGAGGAGAAATGCCCCGTGCCACATTCGTACGGGCCGAGTCAACCCTCCGCTCCTTATGAAGCATGGCGGAAGTGTCGACGTGGCGGCAAAGGAACTGCAAATGTCACCATGAGAGATAGTGGCCCTTAGAATCGGAGATATCCCACCCAACATGGCATTGCAGACTGACGGTCGGGCGCACGAAGTTCACAGGAACCACTGTAAGTAGCGGAAGCGCCCGCCCACAGCTGAACGCCTGGTCGTTGGGCAGACGACGGAGCGCATGACCGCGGCACCATACTCCTTTCCCCCGGCATCCCTCGGAGAGTGGCGACGTCTCGACGACCCTGGTCGGCGAGCGTGGCTCACCCAGGCTTCGCGACGCTTCTTCGATGTCGCCCGTGACATTGTGCCATCGAAGGTTCCGGGGCGCGTCATCGTCCTGGAAGGCCGGCTTGTAGACACGCTCCTCGGTTTCTACTGTGCGATGGGAGAAGCGGTGAATGGACCAGGCGGCTACTTCGGCTCCTCGATGCAAGCCTTTGATGACTGCCTTTTTACCGGGTTCGGTCTCGAGTATCCGTACTCCATCGTTTGGAAGGACACGCACCTCTCCAAGGAAGCCCTCGACGCCACGCTGCTGTTGCAGTACTTGGAGATTGAATGCTCCGGTGATCTCGAGCTACCCGGCTTCGAGGAAGGCAAGGTCTGGCGCGACGAAACACGAAGGGAAGCGCTTGCCGGCACGCGGACGATGTTCGACGAGATCGTCGCGACTATTCAAAGTGTCCCCGAGCGCGGCGGTGGATCCGTGACCCTCATGCTCGAGTAGATTCAGCAGCTCAGACGGGCTGCTGCCCAACCCGGCGTTGCAGTCGGACGGACGCCAGTATCGTTGGGCCGCCAGAGAAACATAGCGGTCTCACCGTGGGTATTTCGAGACAAGTGCCCGCGTGGGGCCGACTATCCGCGGCACTTAACAACGACAGAAGCTCCGCCCCATGCCTCGGAGGCGGCGCTGGCCGCCAAGCAAAGTTGTGGGCGCAACACCCCAACGACCGATTGGCCGCGGTGACCTTGGTCGCGTTCGAAGTCCTCGACCGTCGATGGAAGCTGTCTGGGCTGGGAGCGCACGTCAGAGAAACTTTAGCGGCCCGGAGTTGGGCGCGTTCCGCATGAGGCCCATGCGTCCTGCTCAGAACCGCAGTAAAGTGAGCGTCATGAACGAGCCGATCTCTCCGCCACCCGGGTTCGAGAAGCTGCCGATTGAGGAGAAGATCGCCTACGTGCAAGCGTTGTGGGATCTCATCGTGGAGAGCCCTGAAGATATTCCGGTCCCCGAGTGGCAGCGGGCGGTGCTGGACGAACGACTTACCGAAGCACGTTCTACCGTTGCGAACGCTCGACCATGGTCTGAAGTCCGCGCGGAACTTCGAGGCAAGCTTCGAGCTGTCCAGGGCTGATGCTCGTCGAACTTACGGCCGCAGCGCAATCGGATGTCTCTACCGCGGCCTTGTGGTACGAGGGCCAACGCAGCGGGCTGGGATTCCGATTTGAGGTGGAGCTTGACCGGACTTTCGAGAGAATATCAACGAACGCCATTCAGTTTCCGGAGGTCACAAACGGAGTTCGCCGAGCACTCGTTAGAGTATTTCCATTCAGTATCTTTTTCCTGCTTCTCGATGAGAAAACCAGAGTATTCGCTGTACTGCACCAACATCGCCACCCAAAGACTTGGAAACGCCGTTTGCGAAAATAGGTAGGTAGTAAGTAGACGAAATCACATGAAAAACGGAGATCTACGGCCCAACCTGGCGCTGAAGCTGTCGGCCGGCCCGCGAACTACGTAGGGTCAGAATTGCTCATCAGCGAATCTTCGCTGGCCGGGCCGCAGCTTACCGCCTGATGCGTTCGGCAGACAGAGGTCTCGCCGGGGGACGCAGAGTTCAGCCTGTGCGAGAGAGTGGCGGCCTTGTCCGGGCCAAGTTCACCGTACTGCCAGGGCATGACAGCTTTGCTTGGCGCGCCCAGCCTTCGGTACGCTCACCTCGGACTCGAGCATGAACTACCTGGAGCAGATCGCGCCGTTGTCGCCCTTAACAAGGTGCGTGACTACTTGCTCTCCCCGGCGAATCCACGGGCACGTGGAAAAGCTGCGTTCTTTCAAGCCCTTGGGTTCCGTCTTGAAGAGTGGCGGGATTTTGCAGACGACTCTGCCGGACCTCGCTCAAAATGGCGACGCGACTCCCGTCAAGTCAGCGAATTCGGACCAAGTACCAGATCCGTGCTACCATTGCGGGACCCGCAGATTGCCAAGTCGTCATCAAAACTGTGTGGATCGTCAACCCTAGCGATGACCATTCGCGACCTATCACAGCGTACCCGGATTGATGGCAACTCAACCTTGCGAAGAAGTCATTCTCTGTCGTGATGTCTCGGAGCATGGGCTTCGGGCCGGTGACATCGGGACGGTGGTCCACGTCTATCCAAAAGGTGGGATTGAAATGGAGTTCTTCACTGCGGCGGGAAAGACCGGTGCTGTGGTTACGCTGCGAGAGACCGATGTTCGCGCTGCAACCGATAACGACGTCGTCGCAGTCCGTAGCCTCGACGCGACTGGCTACAGTTGCGTGCGGGGTGCCATACCTTCGGACCACGTCGGACTGCTGGGCGACGTTTACGGACCATGACACGAATGAGCGAGTACCGCCTTGTTGAAGGTCCACCAGCGCTTGCCGATTACCTGTCGCTCCGTTTGCGAGCCGGCTTGAGTCCGAAGACTGAACTTCAGGGCGAAGCTGCCATTCGAGGAAACTGGTGGGCGATTCACGTCGTCGCAGGAAACGGTGAGACCGTTGGAATGGGCCGCATAATCGGCGACGGCGGCTGGTACTTTCACATCGTGGACATGGCCGTCCTGCCTGAACATCAGCGTCGAGGTATCGGTGATGTCATCCTTACCTCGCTCATCGACCGCATCCGCCGGGAGGCTCCGCCCGAACCGCACATCACGCTCCTCGCCGACGAGCCAGGGCGACGGCTTTATGCTCGACATGGATTCGTGCCCACCGCTCCGCAGTCCGTTGGCATGAAGCTGTCAAAGCCATCATGAACCCTTCAACGGAGCGGCGTAGAGTTCATGCGCCGAATATGGTGCTCGAAGTCGTGCGTCACGCATGCTGCATCGGAGAATGGAAGCGGACTGCTGCCGAACTCGGACGTTTCAGCTGACGAGGCCCTCGGTCGCTACGCTCCCTCAGGACCTCGCAGCTGAACGCCAGTCGTTGGACCGCTTGCGATCGCCGATGTTGATTGCGGTCAGTCCTTGCCCCCGCGAGCGAGGCGCATTTCGAAGCTCGGATCTACCGTCTGGTCCCTGAAACGTCCTGCCGCAGGCACCGCGAGGGTTTAGTTCTCAGCGATGTCGTTTGACGGCGTGACTCGGGTATAATGACGTCGTGCCCAACGCAACAGCCACCGTGACGCTTGAGTTGCCGGTCGAGGTGTTCTCCGCGCTTCGCCGATCGCCCGATGAGTTCGGCCAAGAAATGCGACGGGCGGCAGCTATTCATTGGTATGCCCGAGCGGAAGTATCGATGGAGAAAGCCTCAATGATTGCGGGTCTCAATCGACGTGATTTTCTCTCGGAGCTCGCGGTGCGGAAGATCGACGCGTTTGTCGTCGACTTGCATGACCTGAAGCGCGAACTCGCTAATGGCTAGCGCACCAGTAGTGAACGCATCGCCGCTCATCCTGCTCTCGCGCATACGGATGACCGACGTGTTGTGTATTGGAGCCCAGGAGGTCGTTGTCCCGCGGGCGGTCGCGTCGGAGGTCCTTGCGTATGGCAACAATGACCCGACTGCTTTGGCGATGCGGGATTGCGCTTGGCTCGTCGTCCGAGATATCGACGTTATGCCACTCCAGATTGCGCAATGGGATCTCGGCAAAGGCGAATCTGAAGTACTTGCTTGGGCAATGGCTCATCCTGGCACCGTTGCGATTGTCGATGATCTGAGCGCGAGACGGTGCGCAACTACACTCGGAATCCCTGTTCGAGGCACGGTCGGACTGGTACTGAATGCCAAACGAACCGGGCGTATCCCTGCTGTCAGACCTGTCTTCGAACAACTCGCATCCATGGGGATGTACCTTTCGCCAAAGACGCTCGATCAATCAAGCTGCTTCGCTCGTTGGTGAGTGAAAGTGCTGCCGGACCGCGCCGAGAACACGCAAAACGGAGATCAGCGGTCCAACCTGCCGCTGAAGCTGTCGGCCGGCCTTCGGACTACGTAGGGGCGGAATTGCTCATCAGCGAATCTTCGCTGGCCGGGCCGCAGCTTACCGCCTGATGCGTTGGGCGACTTTCGGCACCGAAGTGGCTTCCAGTTGGCCGGATTCCTACGGTTTTTTGCGAGTGGCACCGCGGGCACGCGACAAGTCGAAGCGAGCCAGAGCCAGAGCCAGATCCGAGGTGCGCTCAACGAGATGGCCGAGCAAGGAACCATCTCGGTCACCGGCGAAAAGCGAGCCAAGCACTACAAGGCGGTTTGAGACTCATCCCACGATCTTGAACCCCGACCGCGGCACCTCGTGGCGCGGCACGCATGAGCATGTCGGGTGAGGGTCCCCAGAGTCGTGACCACGACTCGACTCTCGGTTGTGACGTCTCAACCGGTCTCGACATGACTTGAGTATTCGAGTGTTACGTCTCAACCGATCTCGACATGACTTTGGTATTCGACTGTTACGTTTCAACCGATATTAACATGACTTTGGTATTCGACTGTTACGTTTCAACCGATATTAACATGACTTTGGTATTTGACTGTGATGTCTTCCCCGGTCTCGACATGATGTTTATATTCAAGTGTGATGATCTGACTCAATGAACCTCGAGTCGTGACGGTCCTCAACCCTTCTTATGTCGAGATCGGCTGATCCTCCTTCGCACCGTCCCGGCACCACGGTCGAAGGCTTCGCGACGGCGACGCCGGCTATCCGATCGAGGAACTCAGCCGCACGACCGGGCCGCCGGTTCGAACGATCCGACACTACATCAAGGAAGGCCTCATCCCGCGACCCGCTCATCGCGGACCGGCCACCGACTACACGAAAAGCCACGCGGTTCGTCTCAAGGCCATCAAGCTGCTACGCAAACGTGACCGCTTGCCGCTCGCGACGATCAAGGCTCGCCTGACGGCACTCGGCGACGAGGGGGTCGAAGCTCTGCTTTCGCCACCACGTCCGGCTCCTGCCGCTCCCGTCGTGCCGATGTCGCTCGGTTTGGGTGAAGGCTGGGAGCACATCGAGCTCATGCCGGGGCTCGAGCTGCTCGTGAGCACGCCACCCAGTCCGGTGGTGCGGCGACTGGCCACCGAAATCGTGGCCCAGTACCGCAACCCGATCGTGGCCAAGGAGCCATGAAGGTCAGGCACACTCGCGCCACGAACCCGGATCGTCCAGGAGCCAACCAGTGAGAGCCAAATCCGTTCAGATCACCCTTTCGTGCGTACTCGCATGGATCACCCTTCATTCCCAGGAGGCTGATGCGGCTCCTGGAAAGCTCAAACAGACCACCGCCGGAACCCCACCTGCGGAAATTCAACCAGCACCCACCAACACGGGGCATGAGGTTGGGTTTGGATTGCACTTCAACACCAACCCCGACGTGTTTCTACCGCGTCCGCGATATCGCTACACTTTCGTCAAAACCGCCGTTCAGGGGCCACTGAGCGGGTTTTGGTTGGAGGCCGGCATCGGGCCCGGGGTCGGATTCAACGGGGGTGTCATCGGCAATGCCGCATTGATCCTGGGCTACGAATTCGATCCGTTTTCGAATCTCGCCCTCACCTTCTCTCCGACGATCCACAACGAATTCGACTTCACGTCGTCGTTCTTCGGATTCATGCAGACCTACGGCGGGGTCATGCGCCTCTACGTCAAAGGCCATTGGGTCGTTTACCTCGAACCGTTCTCGTTCGGATGGTTTGCCAGCGGATCGGGTGCGATCTTCGCGTATCAAGCGGGATTCGGTTTCGGCTATCGCTTTTGAGCGAAACGGGATTCCACGGCCACATGGGTGCCGCCGCCACGGCTCATGGTGGGGGGACTTCGCATCCGTCTTGCGCAAACCGAACGCTCCAATCCAACGCTTCGAGTTTCCGCACCCGCGGAAACTCGGAGACGGCAGCGAGCACCAGCTCCCCCATGGGATCGGGCGTGGGCGTGGGTGTGGGCGCCATCTCGACGCAGAGCCACATCGTTTCGATCGGGCGCGCAGACTCGATCGCCAAGGCGAGTTCGATCGCCCACGCGGCCTGGTTCTCGCCCCGGCTGAGCGGTAGCGCCGGAATGGCTCGGTCTTCCACGATGACGGCACGTCCGAGGTCGTCGCCGAGCGACGCCTCGAGGAGTTCGCGTGCGGCATCGTCGAGCGGTGGCCCCTGGTGCGTGATCTCGAGCCCGACGCGCTCGTCGGGCCGTCGTCGCCACCGTGACATGAGAATCTTGCCGAGCGCCCGGGTCGGCCATTGTTCGACGAGCGTGGTGTCGACGAGCGTCAGTGCATCCCCGAGGCGCTCGCTTGGGCTTGGTTCGGGTGGTGGTGGTGGCGGTGGTGGTGGTGGCTCGACCACGGGGACGACCGGGCTCGGTGGCGGCATGCGACGGAGTGCATCCTGCAGGCCCGCGAACGCCGTCGCATCGGGAAGCGCATACACGGCCACCCGCGGCGGGGTTCCGGAGAGCTCACGAATATCCTCGTCGAGCCGTTTGCGGACGTTCTCGGCATCGGCCGTGGTACCGATGAGGACGATCGAGACCTCGACGCCATGATGCTCGATGCGAATCCGCGTCTCGAGCAGGTCGACGTCGAGCATGGCAACGGCCCGTTCGACGCCTTTACGGGCGTGGATCTCCCATGCGACCTCGTTGAACGCTGCGATCAACGGAACGATGACGATGGCAAGCAGGGCGAGCGGCATGACCAGCCTCAAGCCCACCGCCCCGCGTGACATCGATCTCCCGGCGATTCGGCGGGCCCACTTCGCGACCCGGGAACGCGGCTCGGTCTGCTCCATGACCTCGTGCTCGAGCGAGGGGGTGTCGACTCGAGTAAAGCCAAACAGACTGAACGAGAGCGTCCCCACGACGACGATCGCGACGAGGTTGGTCACGAACAGTAGCCCTGCACCGCTCGCAATGCGTGCATCGGCCGCACCCAACCCGTATCCGCACGTGCACAATGGCGGAACGAGCGAGATGCCGATCGAGGTTCCTGCGGCCGTCGATGCGACTTCGGAACTCGGGCGCATCGCCGCATACACGCCCGCGAGCGCACAGAATGACGCGGTGATGAGGTCGAGCACGGTTGGGGTCGTGCGTGCCGCGATCTCCGAGGTGATCGCTTCGAACGGGAGTGAGCGAACGATGAGGGCCGCCGACCCGATGGCGATGGCGGTGCTCAGGAGCACCCGGACGCTCGAGCGGATCACGAGCAGCGGCGAGCCGATCGCGAGGCCCATGCCCAGGTTCACGATGGGCGTCATCAAGGGCGCGACGAGCATCGCCGCGATCACCACGGCGCCGCTGTCGAGCACGAGCCCCATCGTCGCAATGCCCACGGCGAGTGCGAGCTGCAACCAATAGCCGGTTCGCTCACTTGGACTCACGTGCATCATCGACGTGACGACCTCGGATCGGTGCTCGGGTGCGCAGCCCAGCAGCTCCGACCATCGATCTTGTGTCTTCGTCCACCAACCCCGCGTTCGTGAAGACATTCGCGGCATAGTGCCACGTACGAAAGCCGTCGACCAAGCCCCGTGCGATGGCCGGCGCAAGCTCGCCCGCGGAGGTCACTCGTCGTCGTAATAGGGAAAGGACGTCGCGATGCATACCGCGGCCTGGCCCTGCTCGCACACATCATCCACGCAATCGAGCCCCAAGGCACACAGCTGTGCCTGGGCACACGACTCACCCGCGCCGGGGCGCTCTTCGCAATAGCCGCGTGGGCAATAGCCGGTTTGGCAACGTACATGTCCGCGGCACGGCTCGCCGAACTCCGCCGGCCCCTTGCACACCCGCGGCGTCGTCGGATCGTTCGGGTCGAGGCTCTCGCACGCCCAACCTATGGGGCACCGCTCGAGGTCACAGGACTCGCCGGGTCCCGCTCGCATTTGGCAGGAGCCAAGGTTTTCATCGCACCACAGCTGCGGTCCACAGTCGAAGTTGCACGGCGTGCCGACCTCGGGCGTCCAACAAGGCGGACGACATCGTGCATCGACGCAGCGCAGCCCCTGCGAGCAGTCGCTCGCCTGGCTGGATTGATAGTTGCATTCCGCGCCCTCGGGGATCGATCCGTGAAGGTAGTGACACACGGGGTCGCACGGGTTCGGCGTGTCGAGGATCGAGTCGCAACCGGACTCGTCGATCCGCTCGAGGTCGACACCCAGGCACGTGGGGTCCCAGACCAGATCTCGGCGACGGGCTCGCTCGAGCACATTCTCCGCGAACTCCGCAGCGAAGGATTGGCACTGCTGCATGGTCTCGACGTCACGCATGCGACAGGGGCACTCGAACGATCGACCACACAGCGACCGTTCGATCCGTGTCTGCACCTCATCGAGCGGAACGTCACGCGACGGCTCGAGCTCGCACGCCCCAGCGAGAACGATCGCCAACGCCATTCCTCCCCACGAACGCCACATGCACCCCAAGCTTATCAGCCCGAATGGCCGCCTGAGGCTTCGTCAGGCCGTTCGCGCGACGGAAATCAACCGGAGCTGCTGAAGCACCGTCAACGCCTGCTCCTGACCGAGCTCTCATCTTGCTTCCCTGAAACGACTTCACCAACCGGTTTCTCACCCGACGTCAATGCGGGTAGATAGACCCGCTTCAGCTCCGAACCCGCTTGGGTGGTTCCGCAAACGCTTCGGCCTAAAAGGTGGCGTTGAAGAAACTCGATCTCGTCCGCGACCACGGCTTCGTGGGACGGTCCGTCATAGATGTCGAAGTGATCGACACCTGGATAAAGACGGAGTTCACCTTTCGACGCTCGGAGCGCGGCCTCGATTGCAGGCCCCGGCTTGGCCACCTGATCGTCAGCAGCGACGCAAACCAGCCAAGGACAGTGAAGCGACGTGGCATGTTGGATAGGACGATAGGGTGGACCCAATAGCCAAGCCGCCGACACGCGGTTCCGCCAGCGAGATTCCTCACCTAGGGCGACGACCCGACGCCAACCGATCTCGGATCCGGGCGCACTGATGAATGCTGGCTCGTGGGGCTGACCAACGGCGGCCAAATAGCGCCCCTCGACGGCTGCAGTCTTCATTTCCTCTATGACATGCGGAGGTTTGGTGTAGGTCTGGCTGTCCCTATCGAGATATGGAACCTGACTGATCACGGCGACCACCTTGGAGTCCTCCGCCGCTGCCGCGAGCGCGTTGCCCCCACCCAACGAGGAACCAAACGTCGCTACGCGTCTGGCATCGATATCGGGTAGCGAACGAGCAAACCCGATGGCGGCGCGCCAGTCCTCCAACTGACGCGGAGGCTCGAACAGGTCCGGCTCACCCGTACTGTCGCCAAAGCCTCGATAATCGAAAACGAGCGCCGCGATACCAGCGGCCGCAAATCGTTCTGCGAACGCACCAAGACGGTCTCGGCGTGTACCGGTCAATCCGTGAGCCATGACAAGGATAGGTCTCGGCCCTCGATCGGCCGTCGCGGGGTACAACCACGCAGCGCATGTATCCTCGCCGGAGGCGAACGTTACGTCTTTGCGACTCATACTCATGAGCTTGTTCTCCTCGCTTGGGGGCTGCCGATGACGGCAAACGCATTAGGCAGCAACGATGAGAACTCGCTGCGATCTCCTATATCGATTCAGCGCTATCGTTATTCAGCGCAGCATCGTCTGATCAAGCAAGATGCACCGCTCCCTCACCGTGCCTCGTGCGACCGCAACGGTAGTCCTCGGTGGCCTGCTATGACTCCGAAAAGTCTGCGCTTTGAATGGCGGAATGGCGGAATGGCGGAATGGCGCAATGCCGACGCAGACAGTGGCACTCCGTGCTTCGTCTCGCAGGACTCCCACGACGCTTGGGCGCCACTGGCGCTGGGGCGCTTTGGAACCAACCATCGGCACGACGAGAGTCGGCGGCATGTTCCTCGCCGCAGGGTGTCACAACCGATTCGCGGCTGGTGTCTCCATGTCGAAACCAAGCGAACCGAAGGAGCAGATGTGACGAACGACGCCCGAGTCCCCAAAGCCCGAGTCCCCAAAGCCCGAGTCCCCCAAGCCAAGATCACCGGTCTCTATGGGAGCCTGCTGAAGATGATGATGCGCAAGATGCTCGGCCGCGTGCCGGAATCGGCCGAGGTGATGTGGCACAACCCGGCTCTGTTCAAGGACATGATGGGGTTCGGCCGCAAGGTGGAAAAATGGAAGCGGCTGGACCCGAACCTGGCCTCGTTTGCGGCCATGGCCACGGCCGGCCTCGTCGGCTGTAGCTTGTGTCTCGATCTCCAGTACTTCATGGCCCACAACAAGCGCCTCGATGAGGTCAAAGCGCGGGAAGTGCCGCGGTGGCGGGAATCCAAGGTCTTCACGCCGCTCGAGCGAAATGTGATGGAGTACGCCGAGGCGATGAGTCGAACCCCACTGACCGTCACCGACGAGATGTCGGCCGCGTTGCTCGAGGAGCTGGGTGCAGCGGCGCTGCTCGAGCTGACGGCCAGGATTGGGCTGATGAATTTCTCCGCCCGGAACAATGTCGCTCTCGGCCTCCACTCGGAGGAATACTCGGCGGCCTGCGGCTTGCGGCCGCTCGCCACCCCATCCGCCGACGTCGTGTTCTCGACATGAGCGACGAGCCGTTCGTCACCCACCGCAGCCTGCTCTTCACCGTCGCCTACGAGATGCTCGGCTCGGCGGCGGACGCCGAGGATGTCGTGCAGGAAGTTTGGCTGCGGTGGGCCAACATGGGCGAAGCTGCCCGGGACGAGGTCCGCGATCCACGTGCCTACGTGCTACGGATGGTCACCCGACAGGCCCTCAATCGACTGCGCACCTTGGCCCGACGGCGTGAAGACTACGTCGGGGAGTGGCTGCCCGAGCCGCTCCTGACGAGCCCCGACGTGGCAGACGACATCGAGCTCGCCGAGAGCGTCTCGATCGCGATGCTCACCGTGCTCGAGACGCTCGGGCCGGCCGAGCGCGCGGTCTTCGTGCTGCGCGAGGTGTTCGACGTGCCATATGACGAGATCGCCGAGGCCGTGGGCAAGTCTTCCTCGGCCGTCAGGCAGATCGCAAACCGGGCACGCCAGCACGTGGCCGCCAGGCGTCCGCGAATGGAGGTCGGCTGCACCGAGCAACGGCAGGTCGTCGAACGATTCCTTGCCGCCCTCACCACAGGTGACGTGCAGGGGCTGATGGACGTGCTCGCGCCCGACGTCGTGATGGTCTCGGATGGCGGGGGCCTGGTGCCCGCGGCTCGCAAGCCGGTCGAGGGCAGGGAGCGAGCAGCGGCTCTCCTGGCTCGCTTCTCGCAGGTCGTAGCGGACCCGAAGATCGCCACGTTGCTCGTCAACGGTGCGGTCGCGGCCCGGATCGACCTGGCCGGTGAGCTCTACGCGGTGGTCACCTTCGTCGTCGATGATGACCGGATCACCCGCCTCTACGCGATCGTCAACCCGCAAAAGCTGGGGCGGCTGGACAAGGTGGCGGAGCTGCGGCGGTGAAGGTTTCGCTGAATCGAGCGAGCTGGCGACGTAATTCCTTCAATCCGTCGCGAGCGATGTCATACGCGCTCGGGTAGTTCTCGGGTTCGTCCTCGGACGGGATCCAGAACTTGCGTCGCGTGAGACGCATGAGGTTGTCGAACGGAGGAATCGCGTTGAACACCTCGACCAGGTACGGTCCGTCGTAGACCGGGACGATCGGTTTCACGAGACCATCCCAGGCGATCCAGCTGTCGTGCACGGCACCACGGTCCGGCGCGGAAATGTGGACATAGTGGAGTCGTTGCTGCTGGACGAGTGCGGCCAAGTTCGCTTGGAACACGGACGGGCCGTAGCTCTCCAAGACCACCTGAGCGGTATCCACCGTAAGGCCGACCTGCGAGGTCGTGATCCCCGAAATGAAGCGAAGCACATCGGAGACGCTGTTTGGAGCCGGGATTTCCCAATTCTTCAGCGGCTCGATACCGAGCTTGACGCCCTTTTCCTTCGCGTAACGCCCCAAGGTTTCGAACAAGGGCTGAGCGGCTTCGTAGTGTGGCACCAACCACTGTTGCAGCGCGTCCGCCCAGATCGGCTCATTCGAATCGGTCGTCGGAAATCCATAATACGGAAACACGAAGGGTCCGGCCATGATGGACTCTCCGCCGAGCACCGCCGTGATATCGACCCTCGACTTGAGATAGGCGAGAGCCTCCTCGCGCTGCTGCTTGTACGGAGAGGTCGGATCGAAGGTCCGCGTCGATCCGACGTTCGTAGTGAACTTCACGCCTTTCAGCCCCGCATCGTCGAACGCCTGTTTCATGCGTCGGTAGCTCGCGACCTCAGCCGCGTGATCGGTCGTCGGCTGATCGGCGATGTGGAGATCGAAGCCGTCATAACCCATCTCCAGCAGGTGCTTGATATGGCGGATGAGCGTTTGTGTATAGGCTCCGTCATTCGGCCGCAGATCGGCCGTGAACATGAAGAAGCTGAAGTAGATCTCCGTTTTCCCGGTCTGTCTCATGGACGCCCTTCTCCCATTTGCGTTCGTTCATCTCGAGCTTGAGCCGGAAAATGTTGTACGGCGGTGTCCGTTTGTCGACTCCGCCGTTGTAGCCCGGCATGAGGTAGAGTTGCGAAGCGGTAAATAGCAGGTCTCCCGTGGAGCTCATCGCGATGGTGTCGGGCCAGACGAAGTTCACCGCGCGAGCAAAAAACTCGAGTCGACCGTTCGGGCGTAACACCTTGATGGCGTCTTCCTCGACGCCGGTCAGGTAGAGATTCCGAGCCCGATCGAACGCCATGCTCCCCGAGGGTTCCGTGATCGCCACCGGTTCGACCCGGCGTCCCAACTCGTCCGGTGAAAGCGTCGAGTCGAGCAATGCCGAGACGGCGATTCGATACACCGTTCGCCCGATGAGTGCCTTGTAATAAACGTACTCGAGCTGAGGATCGATGGCGATTCCATCCGAATGAACCGGAGGGAAGTTCACCAGCTGTCCGTCGACCGCAAGCTCGACACCCGGTTCAGCCTTGGTGGAGGGGTGTGACGACAAAAGGCGTCGGGCTTTCCCACTCTCCAAATCGAGAACAACCAGCGCTCCCAGGTCGGAGTCGGTGATGAACGCATGGCCATGCGCAAAACCGATCTTGTTCAGGTACGAACCATGAGGTGCGATTTCGGAGTCGAAGGGATAGAGTCGCTCGACGAGGTTCGTCGAGAGGTTCACCTTCACGAGCTTGGCCCCACATGGCACGACGCCGGTGTGATTCGGATTGGCGGGGTCCAAGATCCAAAGCGCTTCATCGGCATCGGTGGGCGCACGATGGACACCGAGGGTGTGGACGCAGACGAAATGTTGCCGGGCGGATTCGCCGGGCTGACCGTCCCACGCGTTCATTTCGGGGTTGGGGTACGGGATGAGCGTGCCATCACGCATTTCTCCGACCGATGGCGAAGGCACCTGCGAGTGGCGAGGGAAGTTGACGAACAGCCGGTCCGTTCGCGATACGGTGACTCCCGTCGGCTGCTGCTGCGTGGTCCCGGCGACCTCGTAATACCCCTCCCCCGTCAGCCATGCGAGCAGACCCGCAGGGTCTTGCATGACCGCTTTGGGATCGAACATCGGCCAGATGTAAGCCATGCCTTCTTCGCTCAGGCGAAAGAAGTTGTTCAGCGTGTAGACGACGCCCGTCGTCGTCGTCATCTGCCAAACGCCGCTCGCGGTCGGGTAGTCCACGCTCGTCGAGATGATGTTGACCGCGGATACGCGCGTCGAAACACCGCTGACGAAGTTCACCACCGCCTCGCGCCCCTTCATGGTGATGCCACTGATGGGGCTCAAGAACTCGATGTTGTTCGCGAACTGCACCTGCGAGAAGTCTCCGGTGCCAAAGGCACGGAAGTAGTTCTCGAGGATGCGACGATAGATTGCCTTGTCGACGTGCATGGTTCCTACTCCAGCTCCCGGAGGATGTGCCGAGAAGCGCGTAATGACAGTGCTGCGGCCGTCAGCGTCGGATTGCCGGTTCCAATCGTGACCATGCTGCCTGCCCCCAGCATGTAGAGATTCGGGTGAGCCCAGCTCCGTTGGTTCGGGTCGATGACGGACGAGTTCGCGCCGGCCCCCATTCGATGCGTCCCGACGATGTGTCCCGGACCCATGATGTTGAATGTCCGACCGCGATAATTCACTTGCTGAAACCCGGATGGAACGGTGCGGAAGTCGGTCGCGTCTGCGATGCCGGTCTTGTCCAAGACCGCCGGCCAGAAGGCATCGAGCACCACGATGGCGCCATCGAGCGAGTAATCATCGTAGCTGTAGTTCAGGATCGGCAAGAAGTTCCCCATCGGGCCCGTGTGACTCGGATCGATCGTCACGCGATTGCCGGCTTCGGGAAGCTGCTCGAGGAAAATACCGAGCCGGACCATCCGGGTGAGCCGTTCTCGCAGCGCCTGGCGAAACTCCCTTCCGAATCGAGCCTCGCCTAGCAATTGGGTCACGCCACCGACCGGCTCTCCAATCCATCCCCAGTTGGCAATGCTGGCCCGGAACGCGGCATGCTTTTCGCGGAATTTGCCGTCCCGCAAACTGTCGATCGCGCTCGTGATGTCCGGACCCCGGAGCGGATAGACCGGACGCGGGGCGAGACCATTCAGCGCCAAATAGGGGTGATCCATGAGATTCCGACCGAGCTGTCCGCTTCGGTCGACGATGCCGGAGGCGAGCGCCAGGACCGTGTTCTCGACGGCATTCGCCGCGAGCACCACAACCTTACCGCGAACGACCTCCGTGACGTGTTCTGCTTGGCCGGGTACGAAGTACCGTTTGTACTCGACACCGGTGATTCGCCCGGACTCCGAATCGATGATCAACCGCGAAGCTACGCACTGCGACCGAACCTCGAGGTGATCCCGTCCTTCGCGACGTGCGGCCGAGAGCGTCTTGAGCGCGTTGTACTTGGCCTGGACCGGGCAGATCGGGGAACAGCTCGAATTCCCCTGACAACGCCCACCCTCGGAACCGTCGTCGCCTGCGGCACCTTGCGGGGTGAAGCCTTTTCGCGGATTGGAGTTGCGCGCCGTCGGCACGGGCACGACCCGGAGCGGGTATTCGCCGCCATAAAGGCGGATATAGGAATCGAGACCCAGTGTCTCGATGAACAAGCGATCGCCATAACTCTGCGGGACGCGCTCCATGGGGAAGTCGTAGCCATCCGCGAACCACACGCCCAAGTTCCGCTGATCCTCGACGTTCGCCGAAACCCCGAGCTCCCACTCGGCCTCGCGATAGAACGGCTCCAACTCGTCGTAGCCGATGGGCCAGTCCACCGCGCGCCCGTACTCCGACTGCAAGCGAAAATCGCTGGGCAGCAATCGCACGGAGGTGCCCTGCCAATGGAGGGTCGTGCCGCCGAGCATGCGCAGGTAATCGCTCAGAAAGCGCTGAGGGCCCTCCTGGACGAAGTAGGGATCCTGATTCGCATCATTGGGCGAAAGGGCGGAGAGATTGGGAGGGTATGGACCGTTCGGGGCCCCCCGGCGGAGCCCCATTTCGTAATAGTGCGAAACGTATTCCCGATAGTTGGCAGGCTCCATGGCCTCGGCCGTTCCGGCCTCGAGCACGAGCACGCTCCGTCCTGCGCGTGCCACCTGGCGAGCGAGCAACGCCCCCGTTACACCGCCTCCGACGATGACTACGTCGAAATCGGCTCTCCGTAAACCTTCCGAGCTCATCGATTGCCTCCCTTGGGTTCCGCTGGCGTCAGTAGCCCAACTGCGATCGCAAATAGTTCCGTGCGATCTGTGCGTATTCGAGCGGATTGGCCGTCGCGGGGTTTTGCTCCGCCTCGACGACCAACCAGCGATCGTAGCCCGCACTCTGCAACGTCCGCAGGATCGGTGCGAAGTCGAGGTCCCCGGCCGGGTCGCCCGGTACGGTGAACACTCCCGCCAGGATCGCTTGGTAGAAGCTGAAGTTGTTGCTCACCGCCAGCGGCAGCACCGAGCGCCTCACGTTTTTCACGTGGACGTGCCGGATGCGATCGACGGCCTTGCGGGTGAGCTCCTCGAGATCGCTTTGACTGGCGCCCGCGTAGCGGAGGTGCCCGGTATCGATGCAGAGCCCGACATTCTCGGGTTGGGTCGATTCGAGGAGACGATACGTTTCGTCGAGCGTCTGAATGACGGTACCGACGTGAGGATGGTAGCTCAACGCCATACCGTTCTCCCGGGCGATCGCCCCCGCCTCGTCCAGCAGGCGGCACGTGAGGAACCACTGCGCCTCATTCATCACTGGCCGATCCGTCAAGACCGCCTTGGTCTTCACCTGATTGACCGCACCGGCCAACTCCGCGACCACGACGTCCTTCGCTCCCACGTCTTTGAGGAACTGGACCTGCGCCCGGAAGGCATCGAAGGCTGCGTCGGTGTCGACACCGGTCGAGAACGTCGTCCCAAACCACGTGCTACAGATCTTGAGACCGTAGGAATTCATCGCATGGACGAGCGATGGCAAGTGCGTGGGATAGTTGTGGCCGGTCGTGCCTCCCTCGAAGTCCGTTTGCCGGGTTTGCTCGAGGATGACTTGATACGGGATATCGTTGCCCAGTTCGGGAAAGTCGTCGTTGGACCAGCACGTCGGCTCGATCCCTAGGAGCATTCGTTTTTCTTGACCCATGATGTTCTCCCCAATCAAAAGACCGTACCGCTCGGTCGTTCGTGCAATCCGTCCGCGTGACCTTCGTGGTCGGCGTGCTGATGCTCTTCGCAGGAACATTTCGGGATCTCTGGAGGCGCCGCCCAAGACCCATATCCAGGAGCCTTGGCACCGGGCGGGTGAGCGCCCACGGCAGGCCAGAGCAGCCCCTCCACGTACGCTTCCGGCGATACCGTGTGCGTGACATCCTCGGCCCGCACCCCATTCACCTCCGCCCAGGTCGGCGGCAACTGGTACCAGACCCCGACGTACCAGAGTTTGATGATATTGCGCGCGACCGGTCCCAGCGTCTCGTCGCCAAAGATGGATCTTCGGAATTGGGCTCTACGCCCCTCCGGGTCTGAGGGGGCCTTACGCCCCTCCGGGTCTGAGGGGGGCGTGCGCGGCAGCCTGGCGTGGGCCTGGAACAGCCGGATCACGATGTCCCTGCCGACGACCTCGACGACTTTGTCGAGGTAGACCTGCGCCAATCCGGTGCCCTGGAGTTCGAACCGTGAGAACGCTGTCACATCGGTGGAGAACGCCAGGAATTCAGCCATCGTGGGGCGCAAAGCACCTTCGGTGGCGGTCGGGTGTGGAACGCTCTTGGCCCCGGTGGGTGGTAGAGAAAATTCGTCCATCATGGCCCACACCTCCGGGGCCCGATTTCGAACGTCGGTGCCGCATGCCTGCCATCGGGAAGGGGGTAGTGAACGAGCTGGAGGAACTTGTCCCGGAAACGAAACATCATGGGCACCGCTTCACTCAGAATCTGCGGTCGACCATTGAACGCGTCCGTCAAGAGGCGGAGAAAACTTCCATACGACTCATTGAATGCTGCGGCGGCGTGCCGTACCTCCGGCAAGTGCCGATAGTCATCCATGCTCAGGTTCTTGCCGACGGGAAACACCGCCTCCCAATCGACGTCGAGCGGTGGACCACTCGGGCCATCCGGTGGGTCGTTCCGCTGGTAGTAGCGCCCTACTTTCAGCTGATAGAAGCGATAGTAATGAGCGATCTCGCCTTCGGCGTCGTGGACCGATTCGGTGTAACCTTCGCCCTGCTGCACGATCAGCTGGATCGCTCGATTTGCGGACGCGATGTCGGTGACCGGGAATAGCTCGCCACCACCTGAATAGTAGTAGTTCGAGGTCACTTGCCGGTCGACCGCACCGGTGAAGAGCCGATCGGGACCCATGTCCTCGTACAGCTGATTGAGGGTCGCTTCGATATCCCGGTAGAATTCCCCAATCGTCGCAAAGCGCTTTTCGTCGGTCGTCGACCCGAGACCCGAGCTCAAGGCTCCGTAGAGTACCCGCCGAGTTCCACGCAAGGCAGCGTCGGGAGCCGGCGGCACGGGACTCTCGATCTTGAGGAACGTTTCCAACGTATCCGGCGAAAACGGTGCAAGGTTCACCGTGAAGGCCGTCTCCCCGTCTGGCAACGGCGCGGGATAACGCGGAACGAAACCATCCACGGTGAGATCCGGCAGCCCTCCGACGGCGTTGAGCAGATTCGCCGCCAAGGTGAGGTGCAGCATCTCCTCCACCACGATCACGCGGAGAATATTCTGGGCGTCGAGGTTCGAACCGGGTTTGAGGGAATACAGCGCCATCAGGTAGGGCGGTATCGTCGCGTGCTCGAGCTGCATGGCCCGATGCAGCTGTGTCCGGAGGTATCTCAGCTTCTCCTCGCTGGTTCCCATCGTCTCGGTCATGGCCACCCCTGCCCTGTTCGTATCCACATCCACTGCCTGTTGCTTGTCCCACTTCATCGTGTTCACGGCTCCCTACATTGTGCTCGGTTCACGCTCAACTCAGCTCAGATCCCGCAGAATGGCACTGGCCGTTTTGTAACAAAGCGCGGCGATGGTGAGCGTCACATTGGCTGTGGCGATGGTCGGCAGGCTTCCGCCACCCGCGAGATAGAGGTTGTCGTGGTCCCACGAGCGTTGCTCGGTGTTCACCACCGAATTGCGCGGACTGGTGCCCATCATGTGGGTCCCCGCGAGGTGATTACCCCCCCGAACGATGTAGCCCTCCCCCTCATAGGTTACGTAGCCGTAATCCTCCGGATCATAGGCCGTATGATCCGCTGCCCCCAACCGCTGGAATACGAGCCGCGAAAACTCGCGGGCATAGGCAACACCACGCAACGTGTATTCCGGAACATTGTAGGACATCACCGGCCGCAGGTTTCCGAGAGCGTCCGTATAGCGAGGATCGACGGTGATGCGGTTGCTCTCGGACGGCAATACGTCGACCATCGCGGCCAGCAGCAATTGACGGGTCACTCGTTCTGCCAGCTTCCGTCGTAGGTCGCAGCCGAACTCATTCTCGTCGTCGACGAGCAGGGTGAGGTCCGAATAGGGAGCGCCGGTCGCCCAGCCCCAACCATCGTTGTGAATATCGACGCTGAAGGCGGCTTGTTGGCGCCGGAACGTGCCGCCGCGAAGGTCGACGATGCCACCCGTGCAGTTCGTTCCACGCATCGTTCCACACCGCTCCGGCATCAACCCCCAGCTGAGCAGGTAGGCGTGGTCCATCAGATTTCTGCCGACCAATCCGCTCGTGCTCGGAAGGTCCGACTGCAGCATCAAACGCGCATTCTCGATGGCGTTGGCGCAGAGCACGAAGACCTTGGCTCGGATGTTTCCTTCCTCGAATGCGGGGCTCGCCGGATCGGCATAGTGCTTGACCGCGATGTGGCTGACCCGCCCATCGCGGAGTTGGACTTTGGCGGCGACGGCCTGAGGGAGCAGACGCACCCCTCCGCGCTTCAGCGCCTTCGCGAGGGTCTTGCCCGCGTGATACTTCGCCTGGACGGGACACAGCGGGACGCAGTTGTTGTTCCCCTGACAACGCTCGCCGATTTCGACTTGAGCGGTGTTCACCGCACCCACCGGTTTGAACCCCTGCCCGCCCGCGTAGCGTGGATTGGGAATGCCGTTGCGGCCTTGGGGGAATGGCCGCACCCGCAGGGAGTGCGTTTCTCCAGCCACGGTCACCGCCGTGTTCTCGATGCCGCGATCGACTTGCCGGTCCAAGTAGGAGAGCGGCAACCCCTGCATCGGAAACTCGTACCCCTTGCGGAACTTCAAGCCGAGGTACTGCTGATCCTCGACATCTGCAGAGACACCGATCTCCGCCTCGGCGAGTTCATAGTAGGGCTCGAGGTCCTCATAGTTGAGCGGCCAGTCCACACCTTGCCCGAACTGGCTGCGCATATGGAAGTCCTCGGGCAGCATCCGAAGCACCTTCGCTTCCCAGTGCATGGTGGTGCCACCCAAGACGCGGGTGTAGGTCGTGTCGCTCGCGAACGGTCCGTTCTGGACGATGTAACCCCCCGTCGCCGGTTGGCCGGGCGTGATCTTCCGCGCCTCGGGTCCCCGCGGCATCGGTGCATTGGGATTCACGGGATAGGGCGCCTGGTTGTCTTTGGAGGTCGCACCGTAGAATCGCCGAAGATAGGACTCATACCCGGCCAAAGTCATATCTTCGGCCGGGCCCGCCTCGAGGATCAGCACGGATTTATGGGCCTTCGCCAACTCGTCGGCGATGATGGCTCCCGCGACGCCGCCGCCCACGATCACGACATCGTGGACCGTCTCGCAGGCCGCCTTGAACGTTGTCTTTTTCGTTGCGCCTTGCGGAAACAGCATTGTTCGAAGAACTCCTCTCGAGAAAAGCGTCGCGATGAAGGAAGGTCGAAACCACTCCGTCAGGGGGTGGTTTCGTCGATCACGGGAGCCACGCTCCAGCTGCCAAAGCCCGTCGGTTTGGCTGCAGGGGGATGAGCAAAGGCCGACCGATAAGACAGCTGTTCGATGTACGCGAGCGCAGACGGTACGTGCGTACGGCCGGGATCTTGGGGTCCCGGCAATGGCAGGCCCGCCTCCTGATACCAGCGATTGGGCAACTGCGTCCATACGCCGAGATACCACAGCGAGATCAACCCTGAGACGACCGGCCAATATAGGGACGAAGGAAGCAGCATTGCCCGAATCTTCGCCTCACGTTGGGCCGCATCCGGCAGCGCAGCGATCGACTCGATGCATGCATTGAATTCGCTCGCCCGGGACCCGAGCACCGCGTCGACGAGCACGCGATAGGTCTCGACGAGGCCCGTCGTCGCTAGCTCGAAACAGCTGAAACCCGTGATGTCGGAGCAGAAGATCAAGAATGCCTCGCGTCGTGGATTCATGATTTGTCCTCTCGGATAGCGGGGAGATATTGTCGAGCGCCTCGCGGACAGCGGTCGCCTGCGGAACCTACACACACTGTTCGAATATGGGCTCGTCGTCCGAGCTCCGGCCTCACGACTCGAACGACCCTGCAGTCGATTACCCGCTCTCGTAGGCCGATGCAACATGAAAGCACGCAATCGATGTTTCATGATCTATCGGCCGCTTGCCATTCCATGTCTCACCTATCGAACTCCGAGCGATTCCATTCCTCCAGCAATTCTCGACGACCGAGCAGGCCGAACGTGCGTTCGACCCACGCTCGCGTCCGTCGATGAATCGCGCAGTTGGACGAAGCCGCTTGGGTGTCGAGATCAAACGAAGGACCGAAACAAAACAGCTTCACCGACGACGCGCCGGAACGGTCTATCCCCAGGGTCAGTGGCTCAGAATCGCTGCGCTTCGGTCGATCGTGGGGAACCGTCATCCACGGCGAACGTTTGGTTTCGCCCCGAACAGCGTCCCTCGCCCCCACGAAGGTGTGTGTTCGACGTCGCTTGGCTCAGCCCGGGTGAGACCCGAGCTCGCCCCCTGTCCGAGTCGGGACGACGTCGTAGCCACACGATGACGCCCAAGCACCAAGGAGGGCGCGACGCCAAGACGTTGCGGACGAGACGTGGCTATGCTTCGACTCACGTCATGCGTCGTTCACGGATCCTCGCGCTGTGCGTGCTGGGCGGATGCAACACCCCAACGGAAGAACCCGCCGAGTCGCTGATGCCCAAAGCAACCGCGGAGCCCCAAACTGTCGTCGAACTTCCCGTCGAGCAGAAATGGGTGGCGCCGCCTTCGGTGGAGCAGGCATCGGTGGCGCCGCCTTCGGTGCAACAACCATCGGTGCAACAACCGTCGGTCGAACCTCCTCACCGCTCTGTGATCGAAACCCGGGTGGAGCCATATGAAACGTTCGTGGACATTCATCCAGTCGGAGTGACGGCCCCGCAGTGGTCTTTGCGGGTCCAACAGCACGCTCTCCAATTGACCTGGGACCGCACTCGCACGCTCGACGAACAAACGGCGGAGGTCGGAGCCATGCTCGAAGAACTTCAGACGGGCTACCCGGATGCAATCAAAGGAGCGACCGTGCGATTGGGCCTATCGACATTCGACTATCCAGAGTTCGTGGAGCGGCTCGCGCGATATGCCCTTCACGATCCGCAATGGAAACCTCGTCCGGGGAAACTCCATGCGTATATCGTGCAAGTGACCCGAGAGCATTCGTTTCACAGCGAACTGGACGCCGTCTTCGCTGCGATCGATCGACAACCCAAGCTCGACGGTGTCGAAAAATGCAGCACTGCACAATCGAGTTCACGGGACGAACTCGGAGCGTGGCTGCGCGAACACGACATTCCCGCGAACGCGCCCGTGCCCGTCGGATGTCTCATGGCTTGGTTTTCGCTGAAGAACGAGTTGCCCCCGTCCTCTCGAGCCCGGAGTGATCAGTCGGCCCAGTCGGCCCAGTCGGCTCAGCCAGTTGGCGCGATGGAGGGCTCGATCACGCCTTCGAACGAGCGTCCGCCGATATCGAGGTAAAGCGTGCCGCCCGAGACCGCGAGCTGCCAGCGGTTGTTGCGATCGAGCGTCGCTACGATCGCATCGAGGAACGACGGCGCGAGCCCACGGATCGCGATCTCGCGGCCCCGGTGCACGCCATCGTCCGCGATCTTTCGGGCGAGCTCGGTCGCTTGCTTCCAGCAGTACACGACGATGCGCGCCCCCGTCTTACTGGCACGATGCAACCGTTCGGTCGCGGGTGTACCGACCTCGATCCAGGCCAACAAGTCGCCGCGAAGATCGTGTTGCCAGAGTGCAGGCTCCTCGGAGGCGGCGAGGCCCCGGCTGAACTCGACGCCCTCGGCATGCTCGAGCGCTCGCGCCAGTACCCGCGCCACCACCGAGCGCTCGCTCTCCGATGGATGCTGCGCCACCCGGAGATCGAGCGCCTCGTACACACCGCGATCGGCATCGGCGAGCGCAACCTCGAAGCGTCGCATCGTGGCGGGCAGTGCCATGGCCGACGAGCGTACCATCGCCCAGCTCGACCGGTCCGAAGCCACCCAGCCCCGGTCCCAGCCCCGGTCGATGTCCCGCGCCAGCCTGTTGCTCTCCGCCATCGTGACGCTTGCCGAACCGCCGGGGGCGTGAGCCTGCCGGCCCCCGAGTCCTGCCCCCCGAGTCCTGCCCCCCGAGTCCTGCCCGTTATCTCTCGCGAAGCGATTACTAATGCATCGAGGGGGACACCACGCGCGCGCCCGCTCCGACTTGATCGATGAACCCACGCCCTGGAACGCCCGCAAGCGTATAGATCTCGTCGAGGATCGCGAGCAACGCAGTGGCCCGTTCTTCGGCATCGGCGATCGCAAACGTCGTCGGCCCAGCGCCGCTGATCGTGCAAGCGATCGCTCCGGCTTCGTAGCACCCCACCTTCGCGTCCGTGAAGCCGGGGATCAAGGGTGCACGAGCGGGCTCGACGATGTCGTCCACGATCGCTTCGCCCAAGAGTTGCAGATCGTTCACATGGAGCGCGTGGATCAACAACGCAAGCCTCGCAGCCTGCTGAACCGCCTGGGGTAACGACACCATCGGCGGGAGCACGGCGCGAGCATCCGAGGTCTTGACCTCGCAGCCTGGCGTGTACACGGCAAGCCACATCCGTTCGGGCACCGGTAGCGAGATGAGCCGCAGGGGATCGAGGTTGGGGATGAGCACGATCCCACCCACGATCGCGGGGGCGACGTTGTCTGGATGCGGGCTGCCGCATGCGATCCCCTCGGCCATCCGGGCAGCCTCGACCAATTGCGTCGCAGGCAGATTGAGGTCGAGTGCTGCATCGACGGCGACGGCGGCCGCGGCCGCACTTGCACCGCTGCTGCCGAGACCGCTGCCGAGTGGCAATCCCTTGATGAGCTCGAGCTCGACCCCGGCCCCGCGCGGCGCATGCAGACGCAGGATCTCCGACGCCGCGACGCAAGCGGTATTGAGATGAGCATCCCGCGGGAGCCGACCGCCATCCCCTTGCACGGCGAGCAAGCGAACCCCAGCGGCGTCGCTTCGCCTTGCCCGAACCCGATCACCGAGCTCACAGAGCGCGAGACCGACACAGTCGAATCCCGGTCCGAGATTCGACACGGTCGCGGGGGCAAAGGCTTCGATCCATGGTCGCGGAGACGTCATGGCGTCGGACCGTAACATTCCGCTAGCGTTTGAGCGCGTCGTCGATCCAACCGACCACGGATCCACCGAACAGCATCGGGTGGAAATATCGTCCGTTCACGAAGACGGCCGGCGTTCCCTCGATCTTCAGGGACTCACCGAGCTTGCGGTCATCCGCGACCTGCTGGGCCGCCCGAGCGGAGCGACGATCGGTTTGGAAGCGATCGACGTCGAGCCCGATCTGGCCTGCGTACTTCACGAGATCGGCTTCCGAGAGGGTGTTCTGGTTCGCAAACACCAGATCGTGCATTTCCCAAAACTTGCCCTGAGCTTGCGCCGCGACCGTAGCGATCGCCGCCTCCTTGGCCAAGGGGTGCGACCCGAGCGGGAAGTGCTTGAAGACGAGTTTGGCGCGACCGCGAAACTGATCGATCGCCTGCCGCAACGCTGGCGCCTCCATCTTGCAATGAGGGCATTGGAAGTCGGCGAACTCGACGATGGTCACCGGGGCCGACTCGCTGCCGTAGATCGGGCTGCCCGCGATGTCGATCGCTCGGGGATGAAGCGACTGAACCACGAACTCGAGCTTTTCCTTCACTTCGCTCGGGCTCGATCCGCTCGCCAGGGTATCGGCCACGAATTGAGCCGCGATCAAAGAATCCCGGCAGGTCGCATCGTCGCGGATCGATTTCGCCAAGCTGTGGGGCTTGTCGCAGGCACTCGGCTCGGTATTGATGATCTGGAAAAACGTGGCTCGCTGCGATTCGGCGAGTTTGCGCAGGTCCACGCCCTGGGCCTCCATGATCATCTCGTCCGAGGCGACCGGTACGGCGGCCTCGGCCACACGCCCTTGAGCAACGGTTTCTTCAGCGCCCGAAACCTTCGTTGATCCCGGCGCGTTGGGCTCGGGCGGAGTACACGCGGGGCTGCAGGCCGTGATCACGAGGGCCAACGCAAGGAGCGCGAACTGGGAGATCCGTTCCAACGGACGCGCAGGCTAGCTCAGCCCGCTGCGGACCCGCAACCACCGAGCGGATCCAGGCGGCCCAAAGCCGAAAGCGGTGGTCGCACGGCCAGGTTTGCGAGGCCGCCTCTCCCGTTTCACATTGTCGAGACCGCGAAACGACTCGCGGAATGGCACGGAAGGCTCGGATCCCGGTTCGCGTCACGAGCGCTTGCGATAACCGTGCTTTCCGCTCATAAGCCCGAACACAAGGAGAACGGCCGTTGAGGATTCTGGTCACTGTCAAGCGGATTCCCGACCCCGATGAACACCTCAAGTTTTCTTCACGCCCCTCCGGGGCTGAAAGTTCTTCACGCCCGACGGGGGCTGAAGCCTCCGCAGGTGGAGCGATCGACCGCTCTTCGGTCAAATGGGTCGCCAATGCCTTCGACGAGTACGCGGTCGAGACTGCGTTGCGGTTGGCCGAGCATGTCGGTGGCAAAGATCGACTGGCCGAGGTCGTCGTCGTCAGCGTGTGTCCAGCCGCGGCGCGGCAGCATCTCACGCAGTTCCTCGCGATGGGAGCGGACCGAGGCGTCCTGGTCGACGCAGACGATACGGCCATGGACAGCCAGACCGTGGCACGGCTCATCGCCGCGGTATTCGTCCAAGAACAGTGCGATCTCTTGATCGCGGGCAAGCTGTCCCAAGACAGCGAGGGCAACGAGGTCGCGCAACGTGTCGCGGGTCTGCTGGATATGCCACAGGCCACGTTTGCCGCGTCGTTGAGGTGGGACCGCGCAGACAAGAGCGTCACGGTGGTCTGCGAAGGCGACGACGGAGTCGAGACGAAGCGCGTGCCACTGCCCGCCGTCGTGTCCTGCGACCTCCGCATCGTGTTGCCCCAAAGCGTGAAGAACGGGGCCACGGCGGAAACCCATGCGTATCAAGAAGGACCGCGTCTCGCTTCGCTTCGCGGGATCACCATGGCCAAGCGCAAGCCGGTCGCCGTCCAAACCCCGGCGAGCCTCGGAGTCCAGGTCACGTCGCGGGTTCGTACGGTGGGGGTTCAGGCTCCGCCCCGGCGACCGAGCGGGCAGATCCTCGAGACCCCGGAACAACTCATCGAAAAACTCGTCCGAGAGGCCAAGGTCCTATGAGCAAGGTTCTCGTCGTCCTCGAGTGCAAGAACGGCAAACTCGATCCCGCGAGCCTTCCCGGCATCACGGCGGGTCAGAAACTCGCGGCCGCCTCGGGCGGTGAGCTGCATCTCCTCGTCGTCGGTGCGGCTGTCGAGGCCGTCGCGAGCCTCATCGCCGAGGCGGGATTCGGTGCGAAATTCATCCAAACGGCGCAGCATCCGGACCTGGATCCGCCCACCGCCGAAGCCTGGTCGGATGCGATCGTGACCGCCGTGCAAACGATCGGCGCAACGTCGTTCGGCGGCACGGCGACCTCGCGGATGCGCGACGTCCTGCCCCGAGTCGCAGCACGGCTGGATGCTCCACTCGTGACGGAGGTGACCGGCGTCACTGGCCCATCCTCGTTTCGGCGAGAGATCTCGGCCGGTCGAGCGATCGTCGAGCTCGCTCTCGACGGCCCGCTCATCGGCTTCACGGCCCGTGCGAGCGATTTCGAATCCGCCGTCCCGGGCGGCGCTCCAGCCAAAGTGCAGAACATCCCGCTGCAGGGGATCAGCCGTCGTGGCACGGCCGTCCTTTCACTCGAGCGCACCGCGTCGTCCCGGCCGGCCTTGACCGAGGCCGACATCGTCGTCTCGGGTGGCCGCGGTATGCGAGAAGGAAAGAACTTCGCCGTGCTCGAACGCCTCACGGACTTGCTCGGGGGAGCACTCGGGGCCAGCCGTGCCGCAACGGATGCCGGAATGGTCCCGGCGGACCTTCAGGTGGGACAAACCGGGAAAGTGGTGGCTCCGAAGCTCTACATCGCGGTCGCGATTTCGGGAGCGATCCAACACTTGGCGGGCATGAAGGGCTCGAAAACCATCGTGGCGATCAATCGCGACGCGGAAGCGCCGATCTTCCAGATCGCCGACTATGGGCTCGTCGCCAAGTGGGAAGACGCGATCCCGAAACTCACCTCGCTCGTCGAAGCCCACAAAGGCGCCCACAAAGGCGGATAGAGCGATTCGTCGCTCGATTCGGGACATCGACCCACGTCGGGACCTGCCGCCGATCGGATTCGCGAACCGAGCGGCGGCCCCCGGTCCACGCGAATCGGCCGAAGTCAGGGCCCGATCGCGAGCGCAATCCGATTCGGGTTTCGCTGCGCGTTGAGTACGATGAAAGCCTCGCATGTCCGAGGGGGCCCAACACCGGCGCTCCGACTATCCGGTTCGCGCACTCGGGGTCGTCGCTGCTTCGGCGCTCCTGCACTTCGCAGGCGCGGCGCTGTTGTTATTGCTGTTGCATCGCGAAGAAGTAGCCGGGCAGCGAGTCGTGCTGAGCCTCACGATCCTCGTGACGGCTTTGGCGGCGGTGACGACGTTGTACGTGCGCGCCCAATACTCGAGCGCACAACATGCTGCGCGCTCGATTCCGTGGGCGTTTTGGATCACGCCTCCCGTCGCGATGGGGACGATCCTGCCGCTCGTGCTCCCGCGCCCGCTGATCGAAGGTCCCGTCTCCGCGCTGGTCGGTGCCACGGTTCCGCTCGTCGCGTGCACATGGTCGACCGCGATCCTGGTCGGACTCGTCGCCGATCGTGTGTTGCGCAGTCACGCCACGCGAACGGCAACCTACGACGCGAGCTTGCTCCCCGGCGGCTTCGAGCAACCGATGTTGGGTCAAAGTTTCGCGCGGGTGATGGTCGGCGTGGGAACGGCTGCATCCATGCTCGCGATCGCGGTCGCGACCCCACGGCCCGAAGCAGCCGTCCCGCCCCTGCTCCCGCTCGTCGCGGCCGCATTGAGCCTCGCGGTGCTCCTCATCCTCGCCGCAGCCACCGGAGCGAGCCTCGGACAATCTCCCGGTGAAGACATCGTCTCGATCGGCCAACGACTGGATACGCTCGGATATGGGTCGACCCACGATACGTTGGCCTCGCCCGTGGTCGTCACGAGCCGCGACGAAGTCGGAGGTCTGCTCGCCAACCTCGAAGCCCTGCGAGGTCATCTCGTCCGCGAAATGCAGCTCTACCAACAGGCGCTGGATCGCACGAAGGCCGCCGATGCGCTCAAGTCCGATTTCTTGAGCGCCGTGAGCCACGAGCTCCGCACCCCGCTCAACGCCGTCGGAGGGTTCGCGCAACTGCTGCTCGAAGGCGTGAGCTCGACCCCACTCACCGAAGCCCAAGCGGAAGACGTACGACTGATCCAGGCCGGTGGCCGGCAGCTGCTCGGCCTCATCAACGACATCCTCGACATGTCGATGATCGAATCGGGCGAACTGCGGCTCAGCTACAGCCTGACCGATGTCGCCGAGGTGATCGAGGAGGTCGTCCGCATCCATCAACCGCTCGTCCGGGCCCAAGACGTCGATCTGCACGCGGAGATCGGTCCGGACGTGCCCAAGATCGTCTGCGATCGGCGACGCCTGACCCAGATCCTGACCAATCTCGTGAGCAATGCGGTGAAGTTCACTGAACAAGGCTCGATCACGGTCCGGGCCGCGTTCGACCCGCGGATGGACGGAGTCGTGATCCGGTGCATCGACACCGGAGTGGGAATCGAGCCCCAAGACCTCTCGCACATCTTCGAGGAGTACCGTCAGGCAGGCTCGGTCAAGCGCCGCAAGAAAGGGACCGGCCTCGGCTTGGCGATCGCGCGTCGCATCGCCCAATCCCACGGTGGATCACTTTCGGTCGAATCGACGCCCGGAGAGGGATCGACGTTCGTGCTGAGTTTGCCGCGAGATCCACCCACGCAACCACTCTCGATCGACATCGCGGGGGAAGCCGCTCGCACGGCAGCCGCGCAACGTTCGGAGGGCCCGCGTGGTTAGTCTGGTCTCGACGCCCGCGTTACGAGGTGTGACCGGACCGCTCGATGCGGAAACTCCCCGCGGAGGACTGCGGAGTCGCTGCATCCGACTTTCCGTCGAGGCGAGCGTCTTGGCCGGAGTATGGTTCACGTGGGTCCTCTACGTCACGTACGCGGGTTTCTGGGCTTGGGCGACGCTCGGGCTCGGTCCCCGGGCGAGCGGATCCTTGCCGTGGATCGAACTCGCCCTTCCGCAACTGCTCGGCCTCGTCGTGGTCGCGATCGGTTTGGTCTACGACCTCCCGACGATCCGATGGTCTCGGTCACTCCCGTTCCACCGCCCACGCACCATCGCGGCCGTGGTCGCCTGCTTGCCGCTGTTGCCCATCGCGGTCGTCCTCGTATGGCGCGATCGCAACGCGCGACGTTTGCCCGAGCCCTTGCCGAGTCAGATCGAGCAGGCCTTTCAACAGCTGATCTCGTTTCCCCGGTCGCTCGGGCTACGGTTCCTGCTCTGGGCCGGACTCGCCACCTTGGTCGATGCGATCTTGCTCGGATCGCACTTCGGCTGGCCGCGGGACGAGATCGTGAGCCTGGCATGTCTCTGGCTCGCCGCGTTGGGGCCGTTCACCGCGATCCTCATCGGTCGAACCCGAGCCGTCGTTCGGCCCGAGTATCTGGCTGCACCTCGCGCTCCCAGCGAGTTCCGTCTCGCGTCGGATCTGCGACTGCGCCTCATCGTCAATGGCACGACCGCGACCCTCGGCATCATCATCGCTCCGCTTTGCGCCGGCTACCTCTGGAACGTTCGCAAGCTGGACCCCCGCCCATTGCAAGTGACGACCGAACTCGTCGATCGGATCGATGTCCTCACGGTCATCGGAGCCGAAGAGGAACTCGGTGCCCTACTCGCGCTACACCCCAAGGTCGTGGTCCACATGGGCGGCCGCGAAATCGGACCCCAAGGGATCCGCATGCCACCACAAGAAGGCAGGGTCGATCTCGACGGAGATGGCCGCGACGACGTCGTCGTGCGTCACACCAAGACGACGCAGATCCTCGCCCCGATCCCTCGCGATCGACCTGGAACCTTTGCCCCGTTGCTGCTCGGGGGTTTGCTCGCGATGGCGGCCACGCTCGCGTCCGTGATCATCATCGCCCACGATACGCATCGCGACGTTACGCGAGCCACACGACAGGTCGGAGCCGTCGTCCGCGGACAAGCCCCCCCACCCGCTCACGAAGGATCGTTTTCGACCTACGAGATCCGTGAGCTCGTCGGTTCCGTCGATCGCCTCGTCCAACGGATCACCGAGGCCAACATTGCGAGCTACGTCGCGATCGAAAAGGCGCGCGAAGCCGATCGCCTCAAGAGCCAGTTCCTCGCGAACATGAGCCACGACCTCCGCTCGCCGCTCAATTCGATCTTGGGATTTTCCGAGCTCTTGCTCTCGGGCATCGATGGCCCCCTCACGGCGGAACAGCGGGAAATGGTGATCCCGATCCACGAAAATGGGCGCGCTCTCTTACAGCAGATCGACGACATCCTCGACACGGCCAAGATCGAGGCTTCACGCCTCGACCTCCATCCCGAACCGACGCCTGCAGCAACGCTCATTCATCGCGCGATCCATGGCGCGAAGAAGCGGCAGTCGCAAACGGTCGAATACATGGTCGATGCTGCGGCCGGCCTTCCGCCGGCCTTCGTCGATCCCTATCGCACCGTACAGGCGATCGAGAACGTGCTCTTGTTCGCGAGCGAACGCATGCAGTCGGGTCGGCTCGACATCCGGGTTCGGCAGGGCAAGGGTCGACGTGGTCGCATGATCGTCGTGCAGATCCGGACACCGGTGCGGCCCGCGACCGCGCAACAGCTCGCTCGAGCCCGACGCGGGTTTCATCGGATCCCAGGACATCGCGGGCTTGGCCTCGGCTTGCCGATCGCCGGATCGATCCTCGAGCTCGAAGGCGGTGCGCTCGGGATCGAGGACCTCGGCGATGGCATGGTCTTCAGCCTGCAGCTCTGTGCTCCCGAAGCCCGACGCCTGCGCGACAGCAACGAGATGAACATCGCCAAAGTCCCGGAAGGAGCGTGATTCGTAGGGCCCGGTGATAGCATGGGCCCATGCTCTCGCTCATCGCCGAAGACTTGGCTCGCTACGTCGAGGCTCACACCTCGCGCGAGTCCCCGTTGCTGTCCGAACTACGCGAGGTGACGTATCGCGATCTCGCGAGTCCACAGATGCAGGTCGGTTCCGTCGAGGGCGTGCTCTTGAAGATGCTCGTCCAGCTGACCCGGACCCGCGAAGCACTCGAAGTCGGAACGTTCAGCGGCTATTCGTCGCTCAGCATTGCGGCGGGATTGCCCGCCGCGGGTCGTCTCATCACTTGCGACGTGGACCCCATCGCGACCCGAATCGCGCAACAGTTCTTCGATCGTAGTCCGCACGGTCACAAGATCGAACTACGCCTGGGATGGGCCACAACGACGCTCGCTACATTGGCCGAGCAGGGTCGCACGTTCGATTTCGCATTCATCGATGCCGACAAAGAGAACTACGTCCGCTACTGGGACCTCATCCTCCCAATGCTACGCCCCGGTGGTTTGGTCGTTGCAGACAACACGTTATGGAGCGGCCGGGTTTTGAACCCCACGTCCGAGGCCGACCATGGAGTCGTTGCATTCAACGAACACGTCGCCCGGGACGCCCGCGTCGAACATGTCCTTCTTTCTGTGCGCGATGGGATCATGCTCGCCCGCAAACACGAGGCCGAGTAGACTGATTGCCGTGAGTCCTTCTGCCGCGCCGTTGTTGATGCCGACCGGCCAGCCTGCCGATGACGCAACGTTGTCGTCCGTCCGCAAGGCCGTCGCACGTGTCGTGCATGGCAAAGACGAGATCATCGAACTGTGCACGATCGCGTTGCTCGCTGCGGGTCATGTCTTGATCGAGGACATTCCGGGAGTCGGCAAGAGCACCCTCGCACGCTCGTTTGCCCAAGCGGTCGGCGGAGCGTTTCATCGCATTCAGTTCACGAGCGACCTCTTGCCCGGCGATGTCCTCGGCGTCAACGTGTGGCTGCCAGCGTCCGAGGAATTCGAGTTTCGTCCCGGCCCCTTGTTCGCCAATTTCGTGCTCGCCGACGAGATCAACCGCGCCCCACCGCGCACGCAGAGCGCACTGCTCGAAGCGATGGGGGAACGGCAAGTCTCGATGGATGGACACAGTCACGCGCTGCCGCGCCCGTTCATGGTGATCGCCACCCAAAATCCGATCGAACACTACGGGACGTATCCGTTACCCGAGTCGCAACGAGACCGTTTCCTCCTTCGACTCGCCATGGGCTATGCCGACCACGCGGTCGAGGCTCGGCTGTTACAGAGCGACGGCGATGAACGAGACGCTCCCATCGTGCCCGTCACGACGGCGGCCGAGGTCGCGAACGCTCAAGATCGAGTGCGCGAGGTGTTCGTTCACGAAGACCTCGCCCGTTATGCCCAAGCGGTCGTGCATCGCAGCCGAACCCATGACCAGATCCGCCTCGGGGTCTCGACCCGCGGCGCGTTGGCGTGGATCCGCGGCGCGAAGGCCAAGGCGTTCTTGTCCCGCCGCAGCCAGGTCTCGATCGACGACCTCCAAGAGCTCGCCGTGCCAGCACTCGCCCATCGCTTGCTGACGACTCACGGAACCGGTGAATCCGCCCACGTGGCGGCAGAAGAACTCATCCGCGAGATCCTGATCACCGTACCGGTCCCCCCATGAATGGATGGAACGGATGGAACGGATGGAACGGAAGGAGCGGAGGGAGCGGAGGGAGCGGAGATCGTTCTCGCGCGACGCGAACCCGGCCGCCATTCCTACGCAGGCTGCTCTCGGCCCGCGGCCGCAGCTTGGAGATCACGCGGGCCGGGTGGCTGCTCATCGCCCTGACTCTCGCGGTGGGGTTCGCTGCGATCAACTCGGGTTCGAACCTCCTCCACGCTGTGTTCGGTGCCCAGATGGCCCTCATCATCGGCAGTGGCATGTTGAGCGAATCCGTCGTGGCCCGAGCGAAGGCCCGACGCGTGGCGCCCACGACTTTGCACGCGAAGACACCCTCGGTGATCCAGGTGGAGATCGAGAACCGCGATCCGCGAGGAGAGGTGTTGTCGGTCAGCGTCGAAGACGACGATCGGATCCGCGATGGCAATGCTTGCGCGCCAGTCTTTGCCGTTCGGATCCCTCCGCTCGCTCAAGTCACGCTCCACTCGACGGTGGTCATGCAGCGTCGCGGTCGACATCGCCTGCCCGCGGCCGTCCTCGCCACGCGGTTCCCATTTGGCTTGTTCGTCAAACGACGAGACCTTCCGGCATCGGCCGAGGTGTTGGTTTTACCCCGGATCGACACTTCGGCCCTCCAAACCGGCCAACACGAGCGTCCCGGCCACGGTGAGGCCGTCGGTCGAGTCGCACGCGTCGGCGAGTTTCATGGCCTCCGCGACTATCGTGAGGGTGACGACCCGCGGCGAATCTACTGGCCCGCATTCGCGCGAACGAGTCGAGCCGTCGTCCGCGAACACGAAGCGCTCGGGGACCGGGAAGTGATCCTCGAACTTGCGCTCGGTCGTTCGGGTGACCCCATCTTCGAGCGAGCGGTCGAGCGGGTGGCCTCGGCCGCCGTCGCGCACCTGCAGGAACCCGGACTTTGTGTGGGGTTGCTCTACGACGGCGAGCTCGCGATCGTACCGGAGAACGGTCACGAGCACCGTCAGCGCCTGCTCGAATATCTCGCGCTCGTCGGCGAACCGATGGCGGATGCCACATCCACCGCGAAGGTCCGTGAGGTCCACCCGTGAGCTTGCGAGATCTTCGGGACCGACTCAGCGTCACCCAGATCGCGATCGCCTCCATTTCTGTGCTCGCCGGACAAGGCATGGCGTGGTGGAGCCTCGCCCTCGCGGCGGCCCTCGTCGCATGGGCCTTCGCTACGCCGCTCCCGCCCGAGCCCTCGCTGCGGGCTCAACGGTTCTGGACCCTGCTCATCTTCGTCGCACTCGTGGCTTCGGTCCTCCGCGCCTTTTTCTTGGTCGAGGTCTTGGACGCTGGGGTCGACTTCCTGTTGTTGCTCATCGTGCAGCGCTTCTTCAACCGTCAGCGCGCGCGTGAGCACATGCAACTGCTGCTGCTCGGCAGCCTGCTCATGGTGATCGGCGCGGTCATCAATACTGGGCTCAACTACCCACTCCTGTTCGTCGGCTATCTCGTGTCGGCGGTGATGACCCTGCTCGTCAACCACCTTCTGTCCGAAGGGGAACGCCTGGGTCCGCGCATTCAAGCCGAAGTAACGAAAGCGGCTGCTCGAAGCCGCTCGACACTTTGGCGAGCCGCGATCCAAGTCGCCGCGTTTGCAGTACTCGGCGGGCTGGTCGTGTTTCTCGTCTTCCCCCGGTTTGGCGTTGGGGTGTTCTTGCGCGGCGCGATGAGCCGGGACGTCCGGTCGGGGTTTTCGGGCGACGTCGCGCTCGGCGAGTTCGGCCGGATCAAGTCCGACCCCACGGTCGTCGCTCGACTCCTCCCGCTCGACGGGCAACCGATCGAGCGCCACCTGACCTGGCACCTGCGCGGCAGCAGCCTCGACCACTATGTGAACGGGCACTGGACGAACGGCCGCGACGGGGGAGAACCCACCCCGCTCAAGCGGATCGGGAGCTACTTCACGTTGGCCCCGGGTGGAGTGCCGGTGGGCCAACGTGGCACCACGAAGGTGGAGCCGGTTCCTATCCCTGGGATCGCTCGATCGAGCGAGTCCATCCACGTCCAGGTCACCCTCGAAGACCAAGGGGTCGACGTCCTGTTCGTCGCGAGCGACCCCATCGCCGTGCGTCTACGACCACGGGGTCCGCTGGAACAACAAACGCGGATCCGGGGTGGCTACAATCGAGAGCTTCGTGTCGACAAACCACCGGGGCCCGTCCAGTACGAGTTCGTTGCCCGAAGACTCGAACCCACTCCCGACGAGTTGCGGGCGATCGGACGGCCGGCGACCGATGCGACGCTCGGGCGGTTCGTCCAACGCAGCGACGGGCTGAGCGAGGACGTGGCGTCGCTCGCTCGCTCGCTCACGAAAGACGCGGTCACTCGCTATGATCAAGTCGACGCCCTGATGACCTTCTTGGCGGGTTTCGAGTATTCGCTCGAGCTCCGCGAATCACCTCGCGTCGCAGCCGGAGACGATCCGATCGAAGGCTTCTTGTTCGAAACCCGAGCGGGTCATTGCGAGTACTTCGCAACCGCGCTCGCGGTGTTGAGTCGCGAGCTGGGGATCCCGAGCCGTGTCGTGAATGGCTACTACGGTGCGGAGTACAACGAGCTCGGCCAGTACTACGCAGTCCGGCAAGCCGATGCACATTCGTGGGTCGAGCTCCACTTCGGCTCGCTCGGCTGGATCACGTTCGATCCCACTCCGCCCTCGGGACGCGCGGCAGGAGCCAACACCCAAATCTGGCCTGCTCTCGCTCAAGCCGTCGATGCGTTGCGCAACACCTACTTGGAATACGTCATCGATTACAACTTGGAGAAACAGTTCGCCGCACTCGAGAGCTTGGGCCTGAATACCCAAGGCGGGACTTCACGTCCTCGCATCGATTGGTTCTTGGTCATCACGTGGGGGTTGCCCCTCGTCGTATTGGGGACCGGGGCCTGGCTGCTCCACAGGCGGCGTCGTAAGACGGTCTCGCCTTACACCGAGCTCTACCTTCGTGTGCTCGGGCAATTGGCCGCACGCGGACACGCGCCGCTCGCGAGCGAGTCGCCGACCCGATTCGCCCGCCGTTGCCAAGCCTCGGGGATGCCCGGCGCGGAGGCCTTCCGCCGCTTCGCCGAGGCCTACGAATCCGTACGATTCGGGCCATCGTCGCGAATGAGCCACCTCAGCGAGCTTCGGCGACTCGCCCAAAACGTAGGTCAGGGGATCCGTTGACAAGTTCTGGGTGATTTCGGCAGCGTGTCGCCTTCACCTATGATGCAGAAACTGCAGCCCTGGGTGCTCCCGCTTGCGCGCGAGCGTCCACCCGTCATTCGTGTCCCGGCGTTGTGCGAACGGTACGAACGCTTTCTGCTCGATGCGTATGGCGTACTCGTGGACGGTTCCGGTCCGTTGCCCGGAGCTGCAGAATTCATCGAGCGACTCATCTCGATGGGTCGCGACTTCGTCATCGTCAGTAACGATGCATCGCGCCTGCCGTCCACGGCAGCGGCTCGCTATCGTCGTTTTGGTCTCCAGGTCGAGGAGCGTCACATCTTGACGAGTGGATCGCTCGTCGGCCCCTACCTGCGGCAGGAGTCCTTGCTCGATTGTCCCTGCATCGTGCTCGGACCGGCGGATTCGCGCACGTACGTCGAGCAGGCCGGTGCACACATCGTGGCACCGGACGATCCGTCGGCGGAAGTCATCATCGTTTGTGACGATGGTGGGTATCCGTTCTTGCAGACGATCGAAGCGGCCCTCAGTACCGCGATCCATCGGCTCGACCGCGGGGATTCGCTCCACCTCGTGCTGCCGAACCCCGATCGAATCTATCCGCAGTCATCGGGCAAGGTCGGCCTGGCTGCAGGCAGTGTCGCGCTCGTGATCGAAGACGCACTCGAGCAACGTTTTGGCGCCGCGGCTCCTCGATTTACTCGGCTCGGCAAGCCGCACCAACCCATTTACATGGCGGCGTTCCAGCGGCTCGGGAATCCCCCGCGCGAACGCATCGCGATGATCGGCGATCAGTTGCACACGGACATCGCTGGCGCGAATGCGGCCCGGATCGACTCGGTGCTGATCGGGACCGGTGTTTCCGCCCTGTCGCGGACCTTCGTCGACACAGCCCAACCCACCTGGCTGCTCGACGACCTCCTCGTGTGAGCTGAGAGCTACCGCGCGGGGTTGGACCGTCCGTCGTCCGGCGACCCGCCACATCGCCCCCATCACTGCGCCAACGGGGGCCGACGGCCCGTCAGATCGGGGCTCTCGGTCGAGCGTTTGGCCGCCGGCATGACTCGCACACGCTGGGAAATCCTTGGTGGACTCGCCTTCGCTCTGAGCGCACTCGCCATCGCGATCGCGGATCCGTTCGGTGGCTCGAATTCGCCCGAACCTGCGCCCGTCGCTGCTCCCCCCACGACCCTGGTCACCGCCCCGACGCCGGTCCAGCAGCCGGTCCAGCGACCTCGTATCGAGGTCGTCTTTGCCCTCGATACGACCGGGAGCATGGGAGGCCTGCTCGAGGGTGCGAAACAGAAGATTTGGTCGCTCGCCAACCAGCTCGCGTCTGGCACCCCACGACCCGACATCCGGATGAGCCTCGTCCTGTTCCGCGATCGCGGCGATGCCTACGTCACGCAAGCCACCCCGCTCAGTCCCGACCTCGACGGGATCGATGCCGCGCTCCGGCAGGCTGAAGCCGGAGGGGGCGGTGATGGTCCAGAAGACGTCAATGCCGCCTTGGCTCACGCGATCCGCCAAACCCAGTGGTCGAGCGATGGGCAGGTGCTGAAACTCGTTTTCCTCGTGGGCGACGCGCCTCCGCACGATGACTACGACGGCCCAACCTCGACCGACCTCGCCCGCGAGGCCCATACGCGAGGCATCATCGTCAATACCGTACGGTGTGGAGCCGACCCCTCCACCCTGATCGCGTGGCAGGCCATCGCGCTCGCAAGCGGCGGCAAACATACCGACATCGCGCAAGACGGTGGCGTGGTCGCGGTCATGACCCCCTACGACGAAAGGCTCCAAGTCCTCAACGCCGAACTCGCAGACACGGTCCTCGGCTATGGCACCGCCGACAAACGCGAGGCCTCGAAAGCCAAAATGCTCCACCGTCGTGCCATGTCCGCTCCAGCCGCGGCCGCAGCCGCGAGTTATGCAGCGAAGTCTGGACGGCTCAACGACGAAGACTTGGTCTCGGCGATCGAGGGCGGGCTTGGCTTGAGCGAGATCGGAGCGGACGTCATGCCCGACGAGCTCCGTGGGCTGAGCCAGGCCGAACAGGAACGCAAGATCTCGGACTTGCAAGCGAAGCGAGCCAAGATCAACGCCGCGATCTTGGAGATCTCGAACGAACGCGATGCTTACGTCCGTGAGAAGACCGCGAGTTCCCCAGCGAAGGATGGCTTCGACGAACAAGTGTTCGAGATCGTGAAAGAGCAAACCGGTCGGATCGGTGTCGCCTACTAGGCTTCGAGGGACCTTTCGCGAAAGGCCCCTCGCGACGGCAGCCGAGCGGCCTTCGCATCCCCCGAACGCTCGCCTCACGGCTCGACGAGACGTCGCCTAGAACCGACCGCCGACCGTGAACCCCGCGCTCCGCAGCGACGCATGGGGAGCCATGTACAACCGCAAACGGTGCTCGTGCAATTCGCGACGAGCTCGAGCACCCGCCCAAGTCATGATCGCTCCACTCAAGAACATCGCCGACGGGAAGATCCATTGACCGAGCGCACCCACGGCAGAGTGGGAGACCTCGCCATCGATCGCAACGGCGGTCGAGATCGCGAGCCAGGTTCCGCCTACCGCGGTCAGTACGATGCCCGGGACCATCAAGCGCCCTCGACGATGCAAATGATTGAGGACGGGGTCCTCGCGGAGGAGCTGCTTCCACTCACGTGCACTGAGCCGGTATTGGTGCGACCCCGCGTTCACGCTGACCTCCCCGATCTCGAGCCCGTACTTCGGCTGCACTTGTGGATCCGCCGGATCGTGCAGCAACTTGGCAGGGGCAGGCTGGACGGGCGGCGCAAAGACGGGCGGAGCCGGGGCGGGGGCAGATTGAACCAGCGTGGGGGCCCCCGGGGCGACGGCGACGGCCGTGGGTTGAGCCGCGGGTACCGGTTCCGCCGCGAGACCGATCACGAATGCAAGGCAGGTCAAGTAGGTCATGCTCCCTGATGGTTACGGACGGAGGGCGATCGATCAACCCATCTTTCGGATCGGCTCTAGGCCGTCTCCGCGTTCGGACCGGTCCGGGACGCTCGAGCCATGCGCGCGTCCGGATGGGCGAAGCTCGACCGCCGCAACCGAGGCCTCGACGGAAACCCGTGGAGACTCAACGATCCATCCATACTTTGGCTGGAGCGAAGCTCTCTCAAAACGTGATCGCGGGACCTAGATTGATATCGAGCAAACCGCTCGAGGTATTCGGGAACCATCCGCCGAGGTTGAGCTCAGCATAGACGCCGAGATTCGGAATGATCTGATAGTGCAAGCCAATGGCGGCGCCGACGAACCCCGGGCCGAGGAGGACCGTATCGACCCTTCGCTCACCCGACGACGAGCTTCGGACCGAATCCGCGAGCGAACGATCGGCTTCCCCCAGGGCAGGATCACATCCGAGATTGTAGGGCCAGGCGGCGACGCACGTGTCCACAATGACTTGGCCGGCGTCGTTGCGATCGCCGTGAATGGGCGACTCGAGGTCATCGGGAACACTGTTGCTATTTTCGTCGTTCGCGAAACCCAAGGGAATGCGCAAGCGGGCAAACCCATAACCCGCAAAACCACCGACGAACCAGCGCAGACGATTCGTGTCTTTCCCGAAGAAGTATTTGAACTTGGCTCCGACCGCGAATGTGAACAATGGGCCACCGACCTTCGTCACGACCCCTTGCGGATCGGCGGACCGCACGTCCTCGGCATAGGATTGCGGCAGGCTTTTCGCGGGATCGCCGATATACACTTTCGATCCGGTGATCACCTGGAGCCGGCCGAACACCGAGACGACGATCGCTCGTCCAATCCGGACTCCGAACTCGGGGACGAGATGCAAGGGAGCACTTGCCACACCGAGCCGGATCGAATGGCGACGCGAGCAGTAGCCGGGGTCGTAGGCAGCTTCCACGGCGGCCGGATCGACGGGGAGGATGGTGGGATCGAGCGCTCCCAGCTCTGCGAGATGGGCACCAAACGTCGCGGAATCCGGTGCGAGACCTTCTGCGCCCGCATACCAGCGTTCGATCGCGCAGGCCTGCTCCCGCGCCCCGTAGGTTTCGCCATCGACCCCGGGCGCGTATTGTTCGTAGGACAACTCCGTCGTACCTCGGCCGAGCCCTACGCCCGTCCCGACGCCCACGTTGAAGAAGAAACGCGGGAGTCCTTCGATGGGCCGCGATGACCCGCCGTTGCGAGGCTTGCGTTCCGCCTTCGACCCCCGATCGCGGGATTGAGTCGATCGAGCCGATCCGGACGCAGCGGACGAGACGACCGTGGGCCCGCCCGCAACTTGAACGAGCAAGGGATGGTCCTTGTCGCCTCGGTTCGCGAGGGCCTGTTGCTTGGCATCGAACGCGTAGATGAAGTACTCGACGCCCTGGCCGCGATGCTCGGCCGCGGTCAGCTTGGCGGTGCCGAAGTTGCCGAAGACGTCCATGTACATCGCGCTGAACTCAGCCCCGGGAACCCCACCGCCGAGGCGCCAATAGAGGACCATCGTTGCGCCGTCCGGCAGCGAGGCATTCACGAGTGCGGCGAACTCGAGGTCCTTGTCCGCCACGTGACGCGGCGGAACATGGACCACCGACTCGCTCGGCCGTACGGCACGAGTGCGCGCCTCATCCAATACGCTCGCGAGTTCCTTCGATCGCAGCTCGATCGGCAACCGCACGTTGTAGTCGAGGCGAGCGGCTTCCTTGAACGCGTCGAGGGCACCCTGGCGATCTTGGTCGCGGGCATAGAGCAGGCCACCCCGCATCGCATACAGCGGTGCAAGCGATGGATCGCGCGCCAACGCATCGTCCTTGGCCTTGTCGAGCGCCGCGTCGACGATGCCGAGCGCCGCGTCGAGCTCGAGCTTGTCGAGTTTTTCCGCGGCATCGATGTACGCGAGCTTGACGTCGTCGCGACCCGAAGCGAACGCCTCGGCCGAACACCACCAAAGTACCGAGCCCACGAGCCATGCCCACGCGCGAACGCAACCCAAGCTCCTGCAATGGCGGCGATGGCTTCGCAAGGTCGTCATCCGATCCGGTGCCCCAAGACTAACGTCGGCAATCGACGTTCGTGACATTGAACTCGACCCGACGGTTGCGCGCACGCCCAACGCTCGATCGGTTCGTATCGATCGGCCGCTCCTCGCCAAACCCTTGTCCGATGAGGCGACCCGCCAACACTCCTCGCGAGACCAGGTAGTTCCTTACGGAGTCCGCGCGCCGTTGCGAGAGCGTCAGATTGTAGCGATCATCCCCTTGACTGTCGGTGTGCCCTTCGACGCGAAAGTGAACCTCGGCCGGTACGTCGCGCATGACCGTCGCCACATCGCCGAGCAATTCGTAACTGCGCGGGTCGATGTCCCATTTGTTGAACTTGAAGAAGACCTTCTCGGTGATCCGAACCGAGCAGCCGTCGAACTCGGCTTTGAGGTCAGGGCACCCATCGTCGTCGCGATCGCCATCGATGTCTTCGGCGCGATCGGGGCAATGGTCGCTCCCCGTGCACACTTCGGCGTATTTTTCCGCTTGGGACGAAGACACGACCCACGGATCGCACAGCTTGTCGCTGTCGTTGTCGGGCTCAGGACACCCGTCGCTGTCGTCGATGTTGTCCACGTCTTCGGGGTCATCCCGACAGGCATCGACGTCGTCGAAGATTTGATCGAGGTCGTTGTCGCGATCGGGGCAACCATCGGCATCCTCGAACGTGTCGATGTCCTCGGGCTCGTTGCGACAATCCACGCCGTCTTTCTGGTCGAGGTTGATCCATTCCCCATCGCGCAACGTCGACGCGTCTTCGACTTGGTCGCCGTCGTTGTCTCGCTCGACACAGCCATCGTGGTCCTCGAAGCTATCGAAGTCCTCGGGCTCGTCGGGGCAACGATCGGCTTCGTCGTCGTAACCGTCACCGTCCCGATCGCCGATCGGGGAACGAAAATCCTGGCAGCGCGTGGGATCGGTCATTCGCAGCGCCCGCTCGGTGTTGAACTCGGCCGTCTCCCAATATTCCTTACCGCGAGAGTAGTCGCCGGCCGAAAGCGCATCTTGGGCAAAACGAATGTTGGCTTCGGCGATCGCGGTTTCTTTGGGCGCACAATTGATCGCCTTCGATCCATCACGGATCGCTCGCTGAAGCTGCGTTTGGGTACCAGCCACGCGCCCGAGAAGGTCTTGGCCGATGCACGCCGGCAGCATCATGATAGGCGAAAGCAACAGCAACGAAAGCCGTGTGGAGATCACGGGTCGCCCTCGTCCCTGGGCGACGGGTCGCTCGGATCGGCCTTTGCGGGAGGGGGGGGGTCCGCCGCGGGAGTGCCGTTCTCCGGTACGCTCTCGAGCGACTGGACCATTTTGCCCGACTCCCGCATATCGGCCTTGCGCTTGGCCTCTTCACCGAGCTGACGCGCGCGGGTGCCGTAGTCGAACGATCGTTCGTACTCGCTATACCCCATCAGATTGCGCGCTTCGTCGAGATAAGTGACGGCCCCCCAATATTCGTAAGGGGCGTACTCGGCCGCACCCGCGGCTTCGGCATCGGCGACGGCCCTCGAGGCATCCCGCGAAACCTTGGTCAGATAGCCAAACGGGCCGCACCCGACGAGGAAGGCCACGGCGACCACCCCCAGGGCGAGACACGGTCGAGTCGAGCGGTGGGCCACGGCGATCGGGCTGTTTGGCACAGGCGCTCGCGACGATACAAGGGCGCCGCAGGAGGGTCAACTCCACAACCGACCCGCCGACCGTCGGACGCCCTGTTAGGCTCGCTTGGGTGCCACCGTCGATGATGGGGCCTCGCGCTCGCATGCGGTTCCAGTTCGGGCTTGGGCTCGTGTTCACGATGGGTTGTGCGAGCCCCACGAGCCGCGAACGCTTCGGGCTGGACGAAGATCCGCTCGAGATCGTCGACACGGTTCCGACCGGCGGAACCATGGACGTTGCACTCGATGCCGTCTTGGACCTTTGCTGGGCCGATCGCCTCGACCCCCGCAGTGTGCTCGGATCGTCCACGACGCTCAGTTCCGGCCGCGCCCGATTCGACCACCATCTCGAAGTCCAATTGTTCCCTTGGCGATCCGCGGGTCGGGCCGAGCTCGCCCAAGCGAGTGAAGGACCCTGGTGTTCGGGTAGCGTCGTCTCGATCCGCCCCGATGTATCGTTGCGCCCGAGCCTCCAGTACCGCGTCCAAATCGACGCGACGGCCAATGGGTGGAACGGTGCGCGAATCGATCCGCTCCCTCCAGAATGGCAAGAGGATCCGAGCGGCACGCCCCGCTTCGCACTCGAGTTCACGACGGGCGCGAACGATCCGCCCGAAGGCGGTTCGAACGGTCCTCCGTCGCTCGGCCTCGCTGAACTGTTCGCCGACGGTCGCGTGTTCGACCCCGAGCGAGCACTCTGCAGCTGTCACCAAGACCCCGCAAACGATGCAGCCATATTGCTCGATCTCGGCGATCCCGAGGTTGCCCTCGCCTCGCTGGTCGGGTCTTCACGAATCCGCGACACCGGATTTCCCATGATCGATCCTCGCTCGCCCTCGGAGAGTTTTCTGCTCCACAAGGTCGTGCGCGACGCGAACGGCGATCCACTCCTCGGAGTGCTCGGGGACACCATGCCGCCCGACGGCGGTACGGTGCCCTACGCGGACCTCATCGATCTCGCCCGTTGGATCGAGACCGGTGCAGCACTCTAATCGCCAAGGGGCCTTTCGCAAAGACCCCTCGCCGCTGCACAGCTGCCTCCGCACACCCCAGCCAACGGCATCGTGCGTATACTCGATCCGTGCTGTGCGTGGCGGGACTCCTACTCTTTGCGCAACTCGAAGTCGGCGCGGCTGCGTTCATGGTTGCGGTCCCGCGGTGCCCCGAAACCGCCGATCACTGCTTTGGCATCGAGCTATTCGTGGTCCTCGAGCACGGCAAGCCCGTGCGCGATCCCGCGTGGTGGTCCGCCCAGGTCGCGCACGCCAATGCACTGTTTGCAGCGATCGATGTCGTATTCGAGCTCGCGGACGTTCACTTCATCGAATCGCGCTGGGCCCATATCCATTCACGAGTGATGCGGGACGAGCTCGGACGGCGGGAGCGGACGAACGGCCTCATCCACGTCTTCATGGTGCGCCAGCTGGACGACGTCGACATCGAAGGCAACCTGCTCTACGGCGTGCATTGGCGCGATCGCAGGCGCACCGAAACGCGCTGGATCATCCTTTCGGCCCGCGATTCGGGATCGACCGTACTCGCCCATGAAGCGGGTCACTATTTTGGACTCCCTCATTCCACCTATCCCGTTTCGGTCATGAACAAAGCGCCCCGTGACGATCCCCCATGGTCCGAACGGATCTTTGCCGAGCCTGAGGTCGCCCGAGCCCAACACCACCGCGATCGCATGCGTGAAAGCGGATTTTTGGTGCCGCGATTCAAGCGTGGACCGCAAGTTCGAACTCGCGGGGCGTCCGACCCACGACCGCTTTGAAGTCTCGGGCGAGGTGAGCCTGGTCGGTGTAGCCGAGTTCTGCGGCGAGTGCCGCCAAGCTCGGAGCGGTTCCGTTTTCGATGCGGAACGCCGCTTCTTGGAGGCGGTGCATCCGGATGACCACCTTGGGTGACGCCCCCACGAACTCGCGAAAGATCTTTTGGAGAAACCGCATCCCCACTCCGGCCTGGGACGCGAGCGCATCCACGCTGAGGATCGTGCGATTCGACGCGATCTCTTCGGCAAGTGCGACCGCGAGCACGAGCGATTCCGGGGGCTGTGGATCGAGCGCATCCTCGAGCCAACGCTCGATCACATCGATTCCCGCGCGATCGGATTCTGGCGCGAGGACGGCGCGTTCGAGTTCATGCGCCCGCTTGCCCAGATACGACGCCATCGGCTGGATCCGATTCGTGAACGTGTACGCGGGCGCAGTCAACCAAGCCCGACACGCTCCGGCACGCAGCTTGACCGCGCGGATGTGTCCGGATCCCGACAGCGTCCGTGTCCATCGGCGCGTCCAAACGCCCACGATTCGACTCTGTCCTTCCTCGAATACGACGTTGATACACGGATCGGGGATGAGCTCGAAGTGGTGCGGCGCCTGGTCGTGCAGATTCCAACCGGTCGTCCAACAACATTTCACGACCGGACCGAGACGCGGCGTCGAAGGATAGGTCGCCGCCTCCACACGGGCCCCGCTCACGCGACTCGATACGATCCCGCGTGTGCGACCCGTGGTGCCGCGAGATCGCGTGCCTTCGCGACGGAGCACTGGCGCGTGGCTCCCCTGCGAGTGCGCACGATGGACGTTGTCGTCGCCCTTCATGGGAGCAGTTGACCATCCTCCCAACCGCTCCGCCATGGCCGATCGGCCGATTCCGCGCCATCCGCCTCACACGCCGATCGCTGCGGTTCCGTGTTCCCGCAGGCACTCACCACCCACGTCGATGCAGAGGGCCGACCCCGCACCGTGGCTGACCCATCGAAACTCCCTCGCGGTACTTAGCCATACGCCACCCCTCATGACCCACTCCATCGTTTGTCTTCGTCGTGGCGCCGTGCGGTGCCCAGCGGTTTCCGTGTGGCTCTTGTGCGCAACGTCCTGTGCCGACGAGCGGCCATCCGACGCGGAGGGCAACATCATGGTGGCGCTGGACGGCACCGGCACCGGCACCGGATCGAGTCCGGAAGGCGAAGGCGATGAGCGACCGCACTCCTCGCTCGACCTGCCCCTCGAATCCGGGATCGGCGACGAAGGTGGTTCGTCGTCGTGTCGAGCCGACCTCGCCCTCACGACGTTACAGCCGGTCTATCTCGGGTTCGCATTCGATGTTTCGGGCAGCATGGGGAAACTCGACGAGCCGTGGCACGATCCCACGTTGAAGTGGGACCCCGTCGTCGCTGCGACCAAGGCCTTCTTCGCCGACGCGAGTTCTTCAGGCATCGAGGCGTCGCTGAGCTTTTTTCCGACCGAGGACGATCGCTGCGATGCGGAATCCTACGATCCGCTCGATGTACCGTTGACTCCGCTCCCTTCGGAAAGATTCGCGGCGGCCATCGACGACATCACTCCGGAATCCGAGGACGATTGGCGGGGCGGAACCCCAACCCTCGCGGTCACACAAGCGACGCTCGCGTTCCTCGAGGACCTGGCCGAAGCGAGTCCGGCCGCTCGATACGTCTACGTCTTGGTTTCGGACGGATACCCGCAAGGCTGCGACGACGACGAGGAAGACAACATCGAAACGACCGTGGCCGCGGTTGCAGACGCTCGCGACCGGATCCTCACGTACGTCGTGGGTGTGCGCAACCCTCCCGGTGGACCCGATACGGTGACCAATCTGAACGCCGTCGCGGAAGCGGGAGGCAGCGATCGAGCGTTTTTCGTCGAGACCGGCGACCCCACCCAAACCGCGAGCGACTTCAAAGCTGCGATCGAGACCATTCGCGCGAACGTGGCTTCTTGCACGCTCGCCATTCCCCCGCCACCCAACGGCGAAGAGCTCGATCCCGACGAGCTCAACGTGACGTACAATCAGCTCCAGCTCGGCTACGATCAGGACTGTGCGCTCACCCGAGGGTGGCGCTACGACGATCCCGAGCGCCCGTCTTCGATCGTGCTGTGCTCGGAGGTCTGCGCCCAGGTGCAAGCCGATCCCACGAGGGAGCTCGCGATCGAATATGGTTGCGATACCCGACCCGCGATCCCCTAGATGGGTCTACCCAATCGGCCCGCAGGGTCCGCAATCGAGGACGTCACCGCACCCGTCGGGTGCGAATCCGCATCGGGCTCCGGCTTCCTCGCAGGTCAACGGCACGCACGGGGGCGGGATCAGGTCATTGCCGACGCAGGCTCCAAGATCGAACAACATGTAGAGCAGTACCTTCTCCTGATCGGTCAGATCGCCCGAACAATGTTCGGGGAAGATCGATTCGATGAAGGGCTGCGCGCCACCGCCGACCGAAACGTGAAAGCCACTATAGGCGATGCGTCCGCATACGGCTTCCGCCGGCGCACCGTAGGGCGTGTTGAACGAAAACTGCTGAATGCGATCGTTGCCGCCTTGGCGAACGACGAACTCTTCCGACGAATCCCCCAGGGTCGTGACCTGGCTGCGGGGCTCGAGAATCGCAAAGGTATTCGTCGCGGGATCCGTAATCCCTTCGTTCACCATCCACGCGGCAAATTGCTCGATCGCGGGCGCAGCATTGTCGCTGTCCAACGAGACCAGGCCCGTGCCGGTCGCATCGGTATTGACATTGGTCGCCCATTCCGCGGCTGGACCAAGGCCTGTTTCGAAAGGCGCGGTCGAATCGTACGGTTCCGCGCCATTCTCAAACAGCCAACTGAAGCTCAAATGGCTCGCGAACATTCGCCCGCCCCGGTTCACGTATTCGCGAACATTGCTGCCAAACGTATCGCGTTGGCCGAAGTTGCTCGTCGCTGCGTCGCCGTCCCAGCTCAACCCCTCGCAGTCGGAGACCACGAGGTCGTAATTCTGCAGACGAACCAGATCCCCATACAGGGTGGTGTCGTGGGGCGTGCCGTCGTCCAATCGCGCACCCGCGCCCGGTGGATTGGGCCCGCCACGGTAAAGGTGGATTCGGGGAGTGGCTGCGCCATCGTCGCCAGGATTCCCGAACTCGAGGGGATCGACGCCCATTTTTTCGAATACACATTCCATGGCGTCGATTTGTCCCGTCGATATCGCCACACGGGGGAGGTTCACGGCGAGCCCGTCGCTCATGCTTCTTGGCAAGCGCGTCGGATTGTCCGGCAACGCACTCGCGAACGTCGTCGTCGTGCAGGCCGCTTCAGCTGGCAGCGTCACCACCGTCGCCCGACGGAATTTCCCGGCTTGGACGACCAGTAGGAACTCGACACCGACCGGAATGTTGGTCTCGAGCACGAACTGGCCGGTGGCGTCGGTGACCGCCCCGGTCAGCACGGGACCGAGTTCTTGATCCTCGCAGCGATCGCAACTCGTCCCTCCGACGGGAATGCCCGAGGAGATCCCGGGGAGATCCGCGACCGCGTTGTTGCGCAGGACATAGACGATGGCATTCGGTACGCCCACCTGATTGCCCGTATCGGCGTCGTTGCGCCCCGGACTCACCACGCGACCCGTCAGCCGCGTGGGCCCGGGAGCATCGCTGCAGTCGGGAATGGCAGGGCAAAGTTCGCACTCCGCTTCATCGAGGCCGGTGACGCACTCGGTCGGTCCGTCGATTCCTCCCACGCAAACGTCGGTACCGCTGCACGAGCGCCCTTCCTCGGAACAATCGATGACGGTACCGCAGTCATCCACTGTGTACCCGCAGGCCCACCCGAGCTCGGCACAGGTGGTCGGTGGGCAGCCGCCATCGAACCCAGTTTCGCCGGATCCGCCTCCACCCGTGCTCGAACCCGACTCCGAACTCGGTCCGGAGGACCCTCCCGACTCATCCGCGACGGTCAACGCCGTACCGATGTTTCCGAGACTCTCCTCGGGCGATGCGCCCGAGCAAGCCCCGAACGCCGCAACCGTTGCACCGCCGATCGACCAAAACTGGATTCGCATCGTCTCCCCCGCCCGACACGGATACTACCCCCCGACGCAAGCCACCTTCTAGCCCCTGACAGCACTAGACTGTCAACCAGGCCGGGCCCAGTGTGGTCTATGCCACGGACGCTCGAGCCCGACCTCCGGGATTTGACCCGTCCGGGCCACCCCTCGGGCAAGGCTTCGTCGTTCGGCTCGACCATGACGTCCGTCGAAGAGCTCGCACCGCCCACGCGACCTCGACCGAACTTGGCTCACGTCGCCCTGAGCACCGCGTAATATCTGCGTCCGAGCCATCGACTCCACGAATGCGGATGGCTCCGCGCGTTGGTCGTGCTTGGACAAAAAGCGCCAGTTTTCGCGGACCTCCGCGATTCGACAGCGCTGCGGGGGGTCGCCGCTCGACTCGCCGGACTGGAGGTCGACGGGCTTGGATTCATAGGAGCCCCTCGCTTCTATCTCGACCTGTGCCAAACCAAAGTCGATGCCGATCGATAGTCGCCCCTCTACGTCCACGGAATCAACACGGTATCGCAATCGTGACGATCACTCGAACTATCCGAGACGGAGCCCAGCGGAGATGCTCGCCAGCCTCGCTGCAGCGGCTCGAAAGTCTCGATCGTTCCGGGATACGTCTCGTGCGTCGTATCGCGATCCTTGGGGCGGCCAAGCCATCCGCGCAAACGAAGCGCTCGACATCGAAACGTTGAACGATGTCGTCACGGACTTCTACGAATATAGCTGGGGTCAGTCCTTTCATTTCGCCGCACTACGCAAGGGCGATACGTTGCAGCAGGCGATCGATCGTCACGAAGATTGGCTCGCCGTCGAAACCGGTCTTCATCCGGGGCTACGCGTCCTCGATCTCGGCTGTGGCGTCGGCGGACCGATGCGGCATCTCGCCAAGAAGACCGGGGCCCACATCACGGGAGTGAATCTCGACGCGACCCAGGTCGCCCGCGCGCAGAGTCGCGCCGAAGCCGAAGGCCTCTCCGGCCTCATCTCGGTCGAGCAAGCCGACTTCGCCGACTTACCCTTTGCCGATCAGAGCTTCGATGTCGTGCTCGCCATCGAGTCGACCTGCCATGCCTCCGATCGTCTGCGCGTGTTCGAGGAAGCCCACCGCGTCTTGAAGCCCGGTGGGCGGTTCGCCGGATACGATTGGTGCACGACGGATGCGTTCGACCCGAACCGCTTCGAACACACCCGTCTCATCCGAACCATCGAACTCGGCAACGCCGTGCCGCCGCTGGCCTCGACTCATGTCGTCTATGAGGCGCTCTACGTTGCAGGGTTCGAGATCCGCGAAGGTTACGATGCGGCCGAGGACTGCGATGTAGAAACCCCGTGGTGGACCGCACTCGAAGGCGGTGGCGACTTTCCCAACCTACCGCGCACGCCCGTACGACGAGCGGTGACGAAGGCGATGGTCCAAACGCTCGAGCTCCTCCGCGTGGCGCCGCGGGGAACGACCGCGGCCAGCATCACCTTGAACCGAACGTTGGATGCGATCGCGGCCGCGGGTCGTCTCGGTATTTTCACTCCCATGTATAGGTGGTCGGCGATTCGGCCGTTCTGAGCCCACGAGCGGCTCGCAGGCCATGATCTTGCGCTCGTCATCGTCGAGCGCGAACGATGGTGTATGCCCATCGCTCGAGACGAAACCCCGGCGCGCGATCTGACGTGGCACGACCGTACGTTCGGGGAACTCACGGTCGCGGAGCTCTACGCCATCGTCATGTTGAGAGAACGAGTCTTCGTGGTCGAGCAGCGGTGTGCCTATCTCGACGCCGATGGGCGCGATCCTGTCGCCCGCCATGTTTGGACCGAACGCGTTGGCCAGATCTCGGCGTATCTACGGGTACTGCCGGCCTTCACGAGGTACGATGAGCCGAGCCTGGGCCGAGTGATCGTGGCACCCGAACTCCGCGGGATGGGGATCGGACGAATCCTCGTCCGACGAGGACTCGCCACCCTTGGCGACGTACCGGTGCGGATCAGCGCGCAGGCCCATCTCGCCCGGTTCTACGGTCAACTCGGCTTCGAACGCACCTCGGAGCCCTACGACGAAGACGGCATTCCCCATATCGAGATGCTTCGACCGCGAGCACCCACGCCGTAACCGCTCGGGTCGTCGCGGGTCGAATCCGAAGGGTCAAGGGTGATGGGTCAACCCACGAACCACGGTGGCGCGGATGTTCCCGAGCCCCGTCGATGCCGCGGAGCGCCGAAGCGTGCCGGTCTCCGGATCCACGGCGAGGCTCACGAGCACACCATCCTCCCCACCGACGAGGAGATAGCGACCCTCCGCGTCCACCGCGAACGAGCGTACCGGAGCCGTGAGTGCATACGCACCGCTCCGGGTCAGACGACCATCGCTCGCCACCGCGAAACCCACGATCTCCGGGGGAGCACGGTTGACGGCATAGACGAATCGCCCGTTCGGTAAGACGCGGAGATCGCTGCTCCAATGATACGCGCCATCCGCTGCAGTATGAATCGAGTCTCCCGGGCGGGGTACCCATGAACCTTCCGTGAGATCGTAGACGTGGATCTCGCTCGAGAGCTCACTCAACACATAGGCCACGCTCAATTCCGCATGGACGTCCATGTGTCGAGGTCCGCCTTCCGCGGCCACGGTGGCGATGGCCGAAGGCGAGAGCGCCCCTCGCTCGACATCCAAGTCGTATTGCGCGACGTAGTGGCTACCCAGGCAAGGGATGTAGATTTTCTGACTCGCTCCGTCGATATGGATCTGATGTGGATTGCGGCCCGGCTCGAGTTCGACCACCCCTTCGAACTTCCCATTCCGATATCGCAACCACGACAAGATCCCCTCGTCGTAATGCACCACGAAGACGTGTTCGCCCGTGGCGTCGACATTGGCATGAGTTCCCGAACCGCACGTCGTTCGTTGGTCCAAGCCGACAAATGTTCGATCCTGCGGATCGTAAGCATAGGCCGACACGGAGCCGTCTCCGGTTACGAATACGGTTCGATCATCTGGACCGAGTACGATGAAATCGAGTCCGGGGGCCGTTTCGATCGCGCCGGCCGGCGTCAAGGCACCACTCTCCATGTCCATCACGAACGCGCGCAACCAACCGTTCGTGGATCCGACCAAAACATGCGGTGAAAGAAACACAGGTGCCGTCGACATGGGCTAAACGCCTCTTTACCCGGATCCGGACGCCACCGCAAACGGCCAACCAACCCCTCGACGCGTTATGATGTCGCAGAGGGTTCCCGTGACTCAGACGCCAAAGAAGCAGGTCCTCGGATATCTCCACGGCTACTCGACGGAGGAAGAAGGCCGCCTCTATCGACAAGCTCGGTTTCTCGAACACCTCGTCCACGTTGGACTGCCGTTCCACCGTTCGCGGCGGCTACTCGAAGTCGGCTGCGGCGTAGGAGCGCAAACGGAGATCTTGCTGCGCCTGTTTCCCGAGCTCCATATCACCGGTCTCGATTCGTCGGCGCAAACCCTCGAGCATGCCCGCGAGCATCTCGCGAAGGTTCCATGGGCGGGTGGCCGGTTCGATGGGGTCGTGAGCGACGCGGGGCGGATGACGTTCGAGCCCGGCAGCTTCGACTCCGCGTTCCTTTGCTGGATCCTCGAACACGTCGCAGATCCTGCTCTCGTGCTCTCGGAGGTGAGGCGCGTCCTTCGTCCAGGATCACCCGTGGTTGTGACGGAGGTCCAAAACGCGACCTTCTTCCTCGATCCGTATAGCCCCAATACACTCGCGTACTGGACGAGCTCCAACGATCACCAACTTTCGCTCGGCGGTGATCCGTTCGTCGGTGCCCGACTCGGCAACTTGCTCCTCCGCCTCGGCTATCGCGACATCACGACCAAGGTCCAGACGATCCACCTCGACAATCGCGCGCCGGTCGAGCGCGCGGAGATGCTCGAGTACTGGACGGAGCTTTTGCTTTCGGGCGCTCCGGGTCTGCTCGAGTCTGGCAACGTCTCCACGGAGATCGTCGAAGGGATGAAACGCGAGCTCGGCGATATCGCCCACAACCCCGACGCGGTGTTTTTTTATGCATTCGTGCAGGCCCGCGCGCGGGTCGGCGAGTTCCCGACACAGAGACTTTGAGGGTCCGAGCCGAACCAGCGTCGACGACGAGCGTTTCGGGTGCAAGCCAATCGGTTTTGCTGCAGTCACGAGCATGAAGACGTCCTTGCGCCCCGCGGCTCGGGCCTGCCAGGCTTCCGATCGGTGTTGCGAACGTGTCGCCGACGATCGCTGCGATGGTGGTCACGCTTGGGGAGTGCCTTCGCTTTGGCCCTGATGGGGTGCCCGGCCAAATCGCCTCCGCCCCCCACCGATGTACCAGCCCCCATCGCCGTGCCACCCAAGCCGTCGCCACCCCGCCGACCGCCAACCGCCAAGAACACCCAAATCGATACCCATGACGAACACACCTGCGCCGTCCGAACCTCCGGCAGCATCGTGTGTTGGGGAAAGAATACGTACGGGCAACTCGGCGATGGTCGTCGGCTGGACCAAGCCGGACTCGTCCTCGTATCGGGGATCGAAGACGCCGTCGAAGTTCGTACGGGTGTCGACTTCAGCTGCACGCGGGTCCGCAATGGCACCATCCGCTGTTGGGGGAACAACGAGGACGGGCAACTCGGCGACGGGCGAGGTGCGAGCGTCGGCGCGCTCGGGTTGGTACCTACTTCCGTCACCGCCGTCCGCGGGGCGATCCAGCTGGCGGTGGGGGACTATCACGCGTGCGCACTCGAGGGGACCGGTCGAGTCCAATGTTGGGGTCACGGTGGAAATGGGCAGATCGGCAGCGATGCAGCTCGAGCGTTCGCGAGCCCACGTGTCATTACGGGTTTCGGCGCTGCGCGTGCCATCGCATCCGGTGCCGAGCATGTGTGTGCGGTCGATCGGAATGGTGGCGCGTGGTGCTGGGGGCGAAATACCGAAGGCCAACTCGGAGATGGAATTGCCGGCAGCCGGATCAAACCCGTGCGGGTCGTCGGAATCACGGATGCGATCGCGATCGCATCGGGTTCGCACCATAGTTGCGCCGTGATGAAAGGGGGTACCGTGTCGTGCTGGGGCGACAATCATCATCTGCAGCTCGGCCCCAACTCAGGTACGCAGCCCAAACACAATACGCCCGTGCGCGTCCCTGGACTCTCCGACGTCGTCCAGGTCGAAGGGGGGCTCGCGCACACCTGCGTCCGCCAACGGTCCAACCGGGTGCTCTGTTGGGGAAGCAACGAGGCGGGGCAACTCGGCCACTCCTCGTCCGCGTCACGCCGCGCTGTGCCGACCGAACTGCGGGTCACGAGCGATACGTTCGGCCTCGCCCTGGGTCGCGCACACACCTGCAGCCTCGGCCGCAGCGGCGAGATCGTTTGCTGGGGTAGCAACGATCACGCCGCACTCGGCCCGTATCCGGCCCGTCAGCCGGCCGCGGTCCGTGTCGCCACGATGAGATGAGACCCCTACCCCCCCACAATCGTACGAAGTGGCACGATTCGAAGCATCGAATCTCACGCGCTCGAGCGATGAGTGTACCGACGCACACGTCTGTGCAAACCCGAGCGTCTGGATTCATCGCGAGGCCTGCTTCGACTGGCCATTGAGCCAGGTCGCCGCTCGGACGAATTCGTACCCCTGTCGACAAGCATGCATTTTCGCGATGTGTGGGTGATCCGAGTCGTCCACCCCAATTCGGTGCGAACTTGCAAGCTTGCTTCGAAGGGCTCGCAGAGGCGAAGATGCACGATGACGATGCTCGATCGCGAGGAATGGTTCGATCTCGCCCGCAAGCTCGATTGGAACCCGACCTATGTCGACGAAGCCGAGTTGTTTCCGGTCGAAGTGAGCGGGCGTCCATGGCTGCCTGGTTCGGCGTGGCGGGATTGGGACGAGCCCTACCGCACGTCGTATGCCGAGTACGTCCACGATCAACACGCCAAGGAAGGCGCCATTCATGTGCTTCGCGAAGCGATCGGTCGACCCGAAGACGTGCAACGCTTGAATCCCGCATGGCGGAGCGCGATCAAGCTCCATGCCGCAACGTTGCCACTCGCCGAGTTCGCCGCGGTCGTCGGCAATCTACGAGCGGCTCGATTCGCCCGCGATAGCGCGTGGCGAACGACCGCATCGATCGGAGCCCTCGACGAATTGCGTCACACGCAGATCCCGCTGCTGGTCAATCACGACTGGGTTGCGTGGGATCCACAGTTCGACTGGACGCATCGATTCCTGCACACCGAAGACTGGGTCGCCATCGCGGCGCGGCATTTCGTCGATGAAATGTTGCTCGTATCCGATCCGATCGAGTTCGCGATCGCCACCAACTTCGTGTTCGAGACCGGTTTCACCAATTTGCAATTCATCGCATTGGCCTCGGTCGCGCGCGGCATCGGCGATCGGCTATTCGAACGGATGGTGGAAAACATCCAAACCGACGAAGCCCGGCACGCCCAAATCGGCATCCCCGTGCTGAAGACGGTATTGGCTCACGACCGCGAACGAGCACAATATCTGGTCGACAAGTGGTTCTGGCGAAGCTGGCAATTCTTCGCCGTCGTGACCGGTTTCGCGATGGACTACCTCACGCCGATCGAGTCTCGCGGACGCTCGTTTGCCGAATTCGTCAAAGAGTGGATCGTCGACCAGTTCCAACGAGCGATCGATGCGATTGGCCTCCGCCGCCCTTGGTGTTGGGACCTGTTTCTCGCCTCGATCGAGACCTATCATCATATGGTCTATGCCAGTGCCTATTCGCATCGCGCGACGGTGTGGTTCGACCTCGTCTTGCCCGGCCCCCTCGAGCGCGCATGGCTCGCGCGCAAGTATCCACGCACATGGAACATGTTCGATCCGATCTGGCTCCGCGTCGCGGAACGCTGGCGAACCTCGGGCCCGGGCCTCGAATGGTATGCCCACGGAACGACGCCGGTAGGATTCTGCGATCTATGCCAACTCGTGTTGTGCGGCGGTACGCCGCTCGTCAATAGTGCTCAGACCTTCGCCCACGAGGGGCAGAACTACATGTTTTGCTCGGAGCCGTGTCGTTGGATCTTCGAACACGAGCCACAGCGCTATTCGAAACATCGGGGTGTCGTCCGTCGGATCCTGGCCGGTGAAGCACCCGCAAACCTGCTCGAACTGCTCCGCTACTTCGGCCTGCAAGAGGACACGTGGGGCAAAGACGTGCATCGTGGCGACTACCCGTGGCTGGTCAAAGCGAGCTACGATGACCGAGAGGGTCGATGATGCTCGTCCCACTGCACGGTTTTCTCCAAGGCGATACGCTCGGCCTGCTCGTGCTCGTGCACGACCATGATCACGTTCGGGCCATCGCGAGCACGCTGCAGCGTGCAGCATCGGTTCGGGTGGCTCCAGTGGATCGCGCGTCCGTCTTTGCATTTGGCCGCAAGCTCGATCCGGACGCCACAGTGGCCGAAGCCGGCTTGCGTGCACTCGATCGGGTCGACGTCATCCCGGAGGGCGTGGCGTGATCCGTCGGAGTGTGGCGTTGCTCTCCGAGGTTTGGGATGGCGAGCTGCGTGGCTGCCGAGTGGCAACCGAGCGCATCGTGATCGCGCGCCTGGGCGACGACGTGTATGCGTACGAAGATCGCTGTCCTCATCTCGGCGTCCCGCTCAGCGAGGGTGAGCTTCGCGATGGCGTGATCACGTGTCGGGCCCATCGGTTCTGCTACGACGCACGCACCGGGACCGGCGTGAATCCACGCGGCACTCAGCTGCGTTCGTTCCCGACTTGGACCGCCGCCGGACAGATCGTCGTCGAGGTGGGCAAACCATGACGCGCGGCTCCTTGCGTGTCGGCCCGGTGCTGCTCGAAGGCGAGGTCGCTCGCGCGATCGTGAAGTGCATCCTCGCGACGCACCCCGACGCAGTCGTGCACGATCGGGGATCGTACTTGCGCGTCACCGCCACAGGGTCGTGTCAGGTCACCCGCACGGCGATCGAGCATGCGCTCGGTCGTCCGTTCCGCCTACCGGGCGATCTCGAGCGGGTCATGCCGTCCTTCACGGGCCGATTTGCCGTGACCCGCAACGACGCAACCTGGAGAACCGAACGACCATGAGTCGGCGGCGAACGTACTGGCACCTCGAGGCGCAGACTCGCCGGCCGACGGACTACGACATCGCCACGACTCGGCTGCTCTACCATTCCGAACGCGGATTCGCGGTGGACACCCCCGTGGCGAACTGGGTCCGACGCCATCAGATCGAACGGCCGTTGCGTTCGCGCGACTGGGATACCTTTCGCGATCCGCGGGAGACGACCTATCGTCGGTACGTCGAGATCGAACGCGATCGCGAGGTGTTCGTCGACGGCGTCCTCGAACGGATCGAGTCGACCGATTACGACGCGAGGCTATCGCCCGCCTGGCTCACATTGCTCGATCGGGTCTTGGCGCCCCTTCGCTATCCGCTCCATGGTCTGCAGATGGTGACCGCCTACGTCGGTTCGATGGCACCGGGTAGCCGCGTGGTGGTCGCGTGTTTGCTGCAGACCGCCGATGAGATCCGACGAATCCAGCGGCTCGCCTACCGTCTACGCCTCCTGCAACGCACCCATCCATCGCTCGGCGTGGCCGCACAGGCGACATGGGAATCCGATGCACTCTGGCAGCCGTGCCGAGAACTCATCGAGAAACTCCTCGTCGCCTATGATTGGGACGAAGCTCTCGCCGCGCTCACCCTCGCGGTCAAACCGGCCTTCGACGAGCTGTTCCTCATTCAGTTCGGAGCCGTCGCACGTGCCATGGAGGACGAACTCCTCGACCAGATGTTCCTCTCGCTCCATGCCGATTGCGTATGGCATCGCGAGTGGTCGACAGCGTTGGTCGAATGGCTCGTCGGGCAAGACGAGACCCACGCAAGTCTGCTCGGAAGTGTTTGCGAACGATGGCAGGCACGCACTCGCTCCGCGCTGGCGCCGTTTGCCGAACTGTTCGACACGACGGCCGCACGACCTCTCGGTACTGCGGATTCCGCCATCGACCATGCGATGCAACTTGCTCGTCATCCGATCGAACGCGCCACCGGCGAAAGGACCCAACGATGAATCTCGCGCACGACACGATGGTAGCGTCCGAAAGCGTTCTCGCGTTGTGTGGGTTCGGCGATATCTTGTTTAGGATCAAGCCCGCTTGGATCTGTGTGGACATGGTCGGAGGAGACGCGAGCGGGCTGGAGCTCGAATACGTCATCGATCGCGACGTACGCGACTTACTGCCCGCGGACCTCGTCGACCCTGCCACACAAGCCTTGGCCCATGTGCACCGCACCGGAACGCCGCAGGTCCTCGAATGCCGGATCCATACCGACGGCCAACCGCGATGGTACGAAGTGAGGATCGCCCGAACGGAAGGTGGGCACATCCTCGCGATCGCTCGCGATGTCCATGAACGACGCCACGCCGAGCACGAGTTGCGCGACAGCGAAGCTCAGTTTCGCTTGATGGCCGATCACGCTCCCGTGATGTTGTGGAAGTCGGGGCGCGATGGATTGTGCGACTTTTTCAACTCACGTTGGCTCGAATTCACGGGTCGGCCAATGGAACGAGAACTCGGTTCGGGCTGGGCCGAGAGCATCTATTTCGAGGACCTCGAACCATGCATGAGCACGTACCTCGAAGCCTTCGTCGAGCGTCGGAGCTTTCGCATGGAGTACCGCATGCGCCGAGCCGATGGGACGTTTCGCTGGATCCTCGACCACGGGGTACCGCGCAGCGAAGGCGGTGAATTCCAGGGATTCATCGGATCTTGCATCGATATCACCGACATCAAAGAGGCGACCGAGAACGTCCGCCGCATGGCGGAGGAGCTCGAGTTGCGCCTGTGCGAACGGGACGTGCTGTTGCGCGAGATCCATCACCGGGTGAAGAACAACCTTCAACTGATCACGACGATCTTCAATTTGCAGGCGCGAATGTTGGATCCGACCGCTCGGAAACTCATCGAAGAGGCCCAGAACCGGGTGCGATCGATCGCTTTGGTTCACGAGAAGCTCTGCGATGCCACGAGTCTTGCCCGGATTCACTTCGATGCCTACGTTCGAGACCTCGCCCGGATCACGGTTCAGGTCGGTGGCACCGCTTCCATCTCGCTCGAGCTCGACTGCGCCCCGATCGAGCTCGGCCTCGACCAAGCGGTTCCTTGCGGGCTCGTCATCCACGAGTTGGTCGCGAACTCACTCAAGCATGGGTTTCCCGATGGCCGGCGAGGCACGATCTCGGTGACCGTACGTTCGAACGGTCTCGACCGCGTCTCCGTCCGAGTTCACGACGACGGCGTCGGCCTTCCCGAGGGGTTCGATCCGCGCAAGACGAAAACACTAGGATTCGATCTCATCACGACACTCGTGCGTCAGCTCGACGCAAAACTCGTCATCGATAGCGACCGCGGGACGTCCATCGACGTGTCGTTCGGCATCATGAGGTAAAGGCATGGCAGCGAAAGGGCAACTTGGGGTGCTGATCGTCGAAGACGAGGCCTTGGTCGCACGCGACCTCGCCTTCAGTCTGGTCGAGATGGGGCACGACGTGATTGCGACCGTCGATTCGTGTGTGGACGCCGTACAGGCGGCGCGCGATCGAACGCCGGATATCGTGCTGATGGACATTCGGATCAAGGGCGACACCGACGGTGTCGAAACGGCGGATCGGCTCATTCGCGAGTTCAAGGTCCCGGTCGTGTTCATCACCGCTTACACGGACCAAGAAACGCTCGACCGCGCCGCTCGAACGCGGCCGTATGGCTATATCGTCAAGCCATTCACCGACCGCGACGTTCGCAGTGCGATCGAGGTCGCCCGCTACAAGCACGAAGCCGACACGGTCGTCGCGGAGCGTGAGCGGTGGTTTTCGACGACACTCCGCTCGATCGGAGATGCCGTCATCGCCTGCAGCGCCGATCAACGGATCGAGTTCATGAATCGTGTCGCCGAGCACCTGACGGGTTGGAGCGAACGAGATGCCAAGGGCAAGCCGCTGGGGCAGATCATGCGCTTGGCGGAAACGGACGGCGAACCGATCGTAGAGCGATCGGTCCGACGAGCGATCGAGCAACGCGTCCCCCAAACGCTGCCACCGAGCTGGCTCGTCGACCGGGGCGGCGAATGCAATCGGATGATCGACGACTCGGTTGCGCCCATCCTGTACGAGGACGAACTGTTGGGCGTGGTCATCGTCTTCCGCGATGTGACGGAAAAGCAGCGGATGGCCGAACAGATCGCGGTGACCGACCGACTGATCGTCCTCGGTACGGTCGCTGCGAGCGTGGGCCACGAGATCAACACGCCGCTCGCCTACAATCTGGCCAACATCGCGTTCGCGGAGCGTGAGTTGCACGAGTGTCGAGCTGCGATCGCCTCACCCGAACTGCAGGACCGTCTTCGTCAGATCCTCGATGCGCTGCACGACGCACACTCTGGAGCGGAACGGATCTCGAGTATCGCGGCGGAACTGCGTCCATTCTCGTTACGTCAACAAGTCGACCACGAGATCGATGTGAGGGCTTGCCTCGAGTGGGCGATCAAGCTGACCACGAACCAGGTTCGGCACGCCGCGCGATTCAACAAACACGTGGGCCCCACCCCCCCGGTCATCGGCAACGAGGTTCGTCTCTCGCAGGTGTTCGTCAACCTGTTGGTCAACGCGGCGGAAGCCGTCGTCGGTTCGGCCGAAGCGAACGAGATCGTGGTCGTCCTCGGTACGGCTCCTGATGGGTGGGCGCTCGTCGAGGTCCACGACACCGGAACGGGAGTGTCTGCGCAGACGGCCGGGCGGATTTTCGAGCCGTTTTTTTCGACCAAGCCGTCGACGACGGGCTCGGGCTCGGGTTTGGGCTTGTCGATCTGTCGCGCCATCGTCGAGGGCATGCAGGGCCGCATCTCGCTCGGGCCGAGCCATCTGGGCGGAGCGTGCTTTCGCGTCCTCCTCCCACCGGCCGGAATCTCGGTCGCGGTCGGCCAGACGGACAAAGCTCGCGCAAGCGCAGTGCCGCGCCAAGGACACGTCCTCGTCATCGACGACGAGCCGCTCGTCGCTCGCTCCCTGAAGCGCCTGCTCGAGCGGAATCACACCGTGACCGTCGCCGAACAGGCGAGCGACGCTCTCGCCTGGTTGAAACGAGCGATCCCGTGCGATGTCGTCCTCTGCGACATGCTGATGCCGGGGACCTCCGGCATCGAGGTCTACGAACAGGTCCGCGTGCTCCGACCCGAACTTGCGACCAAGATCGTCTTCATGACCGGAGGCGAACCCGAGCCGAAGGTTGCCGACTTCTTGGCCCGGATCGGCAATCTGACGATTACCAAACCGTTCACGGCCGGTGAAATCGAAGCCATCGTGCAGCAGATGCTCGCCCTTCGCGACGAAGTCCACTGAACGCGTCCGATCACGCCGCGCCCCGCCTCCGCGGCTGTGTAATCTTCGTTTCTCGAATGGCTGACCGCGACATCATCCTGGCTTTCTGGAAACGGTTCCAGACCCACCTTGATGCACTGTCCACATTCTGCCATCGTGGACCTCGATGTCGGAGACTGCACGGGCCGGATCGTCGCGAAGATCGGGGACGTCCACATGGAGTCCCACGCGTTTGGGTGAAAGGCCCGCCATGGTTGGCCTGTTGGCGTGTTCGATACTGGTCGGTTGCTCGGAGAACGGACCGCTCGCGGAGCTCGGGGTGACGTTGCCGGCGGCCCTCGCCATGGCGGAGATCCCGGTCGAGGCCAGCCTCGAGGGCGTGACCGACCTGCCCGCGACGGAGCTCTCGTTGGTGGAAGTGAGCGGAGAGTCGCGAACGCCGGTCGCGTTTCAAATCGAAGATGCGGTTCCGCGCATGATTCATTGGATCGTCGACCCCACGACGAGCGAACGGCGAACCTATGAGTTGGTCGAAGGCGTCCCCGACACGGGCGAGGCCACTATGCACGCGGTCGAGGAGACCGATGTGCTCGTCTTGCGTTCGGGCGATCGCGACCTACTCGGCTACCACTTTGGTGTCATGCCGGCGCCCGAAGGACAGAACCCGCTCTACCAGCGCAGCGGTTTCATTCACCCATTGCGGTCACCGCGTGGCCAAGTGCTCACGCGGATTCAACCCGAAGATCACTACCACCACTACGGTATTTGGAATCCTTGGACCCAAGTCGAATTCGAGGGCAGGGTCGTCGATTTTTGGAATCTAGCGAGCGGCCAGGGCACCGTGCGTTTCGCTGGTTTCGTAGCTCGAGACGAGGGCCCGGTATTCACCGGTTATACCGTCAAACACGAGCACGTCGTCATGGCCGGGCTCGTGGAAAAGGTTGCCCTCAACGAGCTCCAAACCGTCCGGCTCTACCAATCGGCGACACCGGATGTCTACATCGCCGACGTGATCATCGAGATGGAATGCGCGACCGATAGTCCGTTCCTGATTCTCGAGTACAGCTATGCTGGTTTGGGATGGCGCGCCACCGGTGAGTGGAACAATGACAACAGTCAGGTCCTGACATCGGACGGGAAAACCCGCGCGGACGCGGACGGTACGACGGCACGCTGGTACATGATCCAGGGCGACGTGGAAGGCGATCACGCAGGCGTGGTCATGATGTCGCATCCCGACAACCTCAATCATCCAGAACCGCTTCGGATCTGGCCCCCGAACATGCCGGAGGGGGCCGTCTTCGCGATGTTTGCCCCCACCAAAACGACCGATTGGCTGTTGGAGCCGGGTCAAACCTATGTGCTCGAGTATCGAATGGTCGTCTTCAACGGCGAATTCGATGCGGCCCGTGCCGACCGCGAATGGCTTGCCTTCGGCGAACCACCACAGATCACGATCAAGAAGTAGATGCGTCGTCCACGCGCCGCTCGAGTACTAAAGGTACTCGAGGCCTGTTCGGACTCAAAAGAGCAGTCGTAGGATGAGCGGAACGAAGAAGCAGAGCACGAACAGGGCAATGACGCAGAGCGCTATCACGCCTTTGACGGTGTAGACCACGCCGAGGCTGTGCACGGCCTTCTCGATCTCTCCATAGTCACGCGAACCGCCCGGCAGCCGCGACAGGACGAGCCCTGCCTGCAAGGTCAGGGCCGAGAACACCGCCGGCAGGCCCACCGCCACGACGACAGTGAAGAGACCACCACGGATGGCATCGACGAGCCCGACGAGCGCGGCGACGAGCCCCACCGCGCCCGCCCAAACCATCACGTTGCCAGCGCGTACCAACAACTGACGTTCGTCGGCCAGGAGCGATTCGAACTTGTGCGCGGATTCGTCGCGATATGGACTGCTCATGTCATACCCACAGCAGGATGGCGTTGCGAACGAGCATCAAACAACCGATCACGAGATCGATGATGAACACCGGGTGCAGCCGGGAAAACGCGAGGTGGAGATGATCGTGAGCGTCCTCGGGCTCGCTGTGGATATCCGCAAAATGTTCCGCTGCCGACTGCAACAGAAGCGCCTGACGAAACAGCATCGCCAACATTCCGAGGACCAGCAGCGAAACGAGATTGATCGGATCGAAGAGCCCGAGTCGCAAGATGAGGGTCAACGTGCCGACCCCCAACACCAAAAAGCCGAGACCACCGAGACTCGCCTGAAACATCCCGACGATCCGCATCCACTTCGCGAGGTCGGCCGCGCGGCGCTGCAACCCATTCGGGATGGGGTAGCGCATGGGTTCACCCTCGCCGATCTGGTGTTCTTCCATGCGGCACCGAACCTAACATAGCGACCTCACGCCTCGCCACTCCTACGATCACGCCGAACCCAAACATCGTTTGGAACGACGACCGTCGAAGATGCTCTAGAGCACCGATCAGTTTGAATCGTACCCGAGGACAGTGTTAGCGGCCCTCTCTAGCGAGGCACGAGGCCGAAGCTGTGTCGGGCACACTGCGAGGGCCTCGGAACAAAGCCAGAAGGGCTGGGAACGCTGTTCTCGGGCACGAGTCAAACTGATTGGTGCTCTAGGTACGTGGGGTTTCGTCGCATCCCCGCCTTATATGGACCCGCAATCCTCAACTGCGAGACGAATCCGGTGGGGCGCTTTGGGGCAGCAGCTCTGCAACGAACGAATCGATCGCCGGTACCAGCAGGAGCGCGACGAGAGTCGAGCTGGCGAGGCCACCAATGACCACACGCGCCAACGGGGCCTGTGCATCCGCCCCCTCGCCGAACCCAAGGGCCAATGGCAAGAGCCCGAGCATCGTCGTCAACGTGGTCATCAGGATCGGTCGCAACCGCCGGCGGCCCGCTTCGGCCGCGGCGGCGAGCGGAGACATGCCCGTTCCACGCAGCTGCTGGGCTTGATCGACGAGCAGGATCGCGTTGTTGACCACGATCCCACCGAGCATGATGCAGCCGAGATACGACTGAACGTTGAAGGTCGTATCGGTCGCCGCCATGATGACCAAGACACCCATCGCCGCGGTAGGGATCGTCACCATGATGATGAGCGGAGCCACGAGCGACTCGTACTGAGCTGCGAGGACCATGTAGACGAGCAGGATGGAGACGACGAGGGAGACGAGTAGCTCGCTGAACGACCGCTTTTGTTCCTCGAACGCACCCGTGACCGCGAGCGTGTAGCCCTCGGGTTTCGGGAGAGCCGCAAAGCGAGCTTCCATTTCCGCGGCGACCGAACCCATGTCGCGACCGTCGACGTTGGCGCTGACCTTGACGAGTCGGCGTTGATTCTTGCGCTCGATCACGGTGGGTCCCATTCCGCGCTCGGCCGCCACGACGCTGCGCAACGCGACGGAGCTGCCATCGCGAGCTCGCAACGGAAGGTCCAGCACGTCGGAGATCGGTCGCTCGACGACATCGGCGAGCTGGACGAGGATCCGGTGGGCGAGACCGTCGATGTAGTACTTCCCGACCTCGCGTCCAGCCACGGCCGTTTCGACCGTGCGCGCGACATCACTCGGCGTGACCCCCAATGCTCCGGCCTTCGCTCGGTCGGTTCGGATCGCTTGCTGGGGGCTGCCGGCCTCGTGACCGACGTCGACATCGGTGACGCCTTCGATCCCCTCGATCTCGGTCGCCGCCGCACGAGCCAAACGATCGAGGACCGCGAGATCGAACCCCCGCACTTCGATGGTGAGGCCCTGGTCGGTCCCGAGGATTCGTTCGAGCAGGAACTGACCCTGGGGCGCACGCGTGCGGATCTCCATTCCGGGGATCTTGCCTTCGAGCTCGCGCCGCAGGTCGGCCGCGATCTCGCGATTCGAACGCGAGCGTTGGCCGACCGGTCCAAGCGAGAGTTGAACCTCACCGCGATACGCTTCCTGCGGACGTCGCGACGCTGCAGCGACGTTGACGATCGACGAGATCGTTTCGGGAACCGCCGGGTAGACCAACGACTCGAGCCGTTTCGTTTGGCGATCGACGAGTTCGAGCTTCGACCCGACGGGCATTTCACCGCGCACTCGCACTTCGCCTTCGTCGCTCGGCGGCATGAACTCGCTGCCGAGCGATGAGAACAAGGACAAGCTCGCCGCGAGTGCAATGGCAAAGACGAGCACGGTGAATCCACGATGAGCGAGGCACCCATCGAGGAGACGGCTGTATCCGTGATCGAGGCGCCCGAGCGTGTCGCCCAACATTTGGGTGATGCTCCGTTCCTCGGACGGCGATGGCCGACGCGCGAGCAGCCGCGAGGCCAGCATCGGCAGGACCGAGAGCGACACCACGAGTGAACACGTCAACGAGAACGCGATGACATAGGCGAGGTCGCGAAAGAGAATGCCGGAAACCCCCCGGACGAACACGAGCGGCAAAAAGATGACGAGTGTGGTCACCGTGCTGGCCACGATCGCAGGCCCAACCTCGTGCGCGCCGTTGATCGAAGCGTCCCTTGCGTCCTCGCCCTGCGTGTGATGTCGCCGGTAGATGTTCTCGAGTACGACGATCGAGTTGTCGACCATCATCCCGACACCAAGAGCCATACCGCCGAGGCTCATCAGATTGATCGTCATCCCGGCGATCTGCATGATCCCGAGCGTTGCGATGAGTGAGACCGGAATCGCGAGGGCAATGACGACGGTGCTACGCAGGCTCCGCAGAAAGACGAGCAACACGAGGATCGCGAGACCTCCGCCGTAGAAGACCGATGAAGCCACGTTGTTGAGCGACCGCTCGATGAACCCGCCTTGATTGACGACCGGGATGATCTCGATCCCGGGGATGTCGCGTCGAATCGCTTCGACCTCCGCGAGGATCCGCTCCGCGACCTCGACGGTATTGGCATCCGCCTCCTTGCGCACGGCGACCCGAACTCCGAGCCGACCGTTGACGCGGGCGACTTCCGTCAACCGTCGATGCGTGTCGAGGACCGAAGCGATCTGCGCGAGCCGGACGGGAGCGCCGTCGCGTACGGTGACGACCGTGTCGCGGATCTGATCGAGGTTGCTGAACTGAGCGGGGGCCCGCAGCATGATCGCTTCGTTCCCCGATTCGATCTCGCCGGCCGGGAGATCGACGTTGGCCTGCATCAGGGCGTCGAGCACCATGGCGACCGGCAAGGCGAGAGCTTTGATCCGCTCGGGATCGAGCTCGACTCGGATTTCGCGATCGTAGCCCCCCCAAGGGTCGACTTGAGCCACGCCGGGCAGCTGCGAGAATCGATAGCGGATCTGATTCTCGATGAGCGTGGTGAGCTGCACGGGATCGCCGTCGCTCGAGATGCCGAGCGCCACGACGGGAAAGCTCGCCGCATCGAACTTGGCGATCCGCGGCCGAGGCATGTTGGTCGGAAACTCGTTGGATTCTTCTTCGAGACGCGCGCGAACGTCCGAAGCCGCAGCGTCGAGATCCACGCCCCAAACGAACTTGACGACGACCTCGCTCGCGCCTTCGGTCGAGCTCGAGGTGAGCTCGGCGACCCCCGGTACCGTCGCCACGACCTCCTCGACGATTTGGGTGACCTGTCGCTCCATCACCTCCGGACTTGCCCCTTCGTACTCGGTCGTGATCGTGACGGTCGGGAGTTCCACGGGCGGAAGCAAGTCGAGACGCAGTCGTCCCCAGGACACCAAGCCCACGAGCAGCACGATGAGCGTCCCCATCAACGTGGACACCGGTCGAGCAACACTCAGGGCCGGCAGTCTCATGACGCGTGGCTCGGAATGATCGTGATGGGTGTGCCGAGTTCCAGGCCTTTGTGGCCGAGCGTGACGACCTGACCGGAGACCGGAAGGCCGGAGACCTGAACGCGCTCCAGATCGCGGATTCCGAGCTCGACGATATAGGGAGAGACACTGTGGCCATCGTCGTCGACCACGAGTACGGTGGGCACCCCATCACGAACGACGATCGCCGAGAGCGGAACGCTGGTCGCATCCTCGACGCGGTCGAGCACGACCTCGGCACGGACGAACAGGCCTGGTTTCAAGCGTCCGAGTGGATTCTCGGCCCGAACCTCGACCCTCGCTTGGCGAGAAGCAATATCGAAGATAGGGGAGATCCGAGTGATCGCGGCGGCAAACACCTCGTTCGGATACGCATCGGTCCGCAGTCGCACCGATTGCCCCGGTTTCAACCGTGCGTAGTCCCCCTCGGTGACATGAAACACCGCAACGACCGGATCGAGATCCACGATCGACAGCAACGGCGTATTGGCTGCGACCGTCTGCCCCGGATCGACGTGTCGACCCGAAACGAATCGTAGGTCCGCGTTGGCGGGCCCACTCGGCCCCAGGGGGGCGTGGGGCCCACTCAGCCCCAGGGGGGCGTGGGGCCAGTCGGCGTGGATCCGCGTGTACGAGCTATGGATTTCCTCTCCGCGCAGGGCTGCGTTGGCTCGCTCCACCCGAGACCGCGCCACCTGGACTGCGCCTTCGCGATCTCGTCGTTCAGCCTCGGCGACATCGAGTTCTTGTTGCGATGCGATGCCGCGTTGGTGAAGGGATGCGACCCGTTCGAACAACCGCACGGCCGTTTCGAGCGCGTGCTCGGACGCGAGTTGTTCCGCCCGGGTCACCTCGAGCTCGGATTTCGCCTGCTCGACGGCTTGCTGGAACTCTTCGTCGTCCAGGAGTACGAGCAGCTGGCCTCTCGTGATCGGATCGGCGAGGTCGACCGAAATCTGCCGGATCCTTCCCGTCACCTTGGTGACGACGGTGAACTCGGCGACCGCCTCGATCGAACCCGAAAACATCCGCCGATGTTCCAACGGCCCGCGTGTGATGGACGCAACCTCCACGGGGACGGCCTCGATCGCAGATTCGCCGTCGGCGACGGGTAAGGGTGTGAGTGGGGTTCGAGCGAGCCATCCACCGCCCAACACGATCGCTGCAGCCAGTGCCGCGAGCGTGAGTTTTTGAGTTCGGCGGCGCGGAGTCATGGCGCGAGGCTACGGTCGAGGGTCCAGACGACGGTCGCAGGAAAAGTCTCCATTGCACACCGCCCCATCTTCTGGCCACTCTCGACCGGTCGGGTCGACATAGATTGCGTTGGTCGGGTCGAACTCGGCCGCGCAAAGATCGCACTCATTCGGGATCGCGTCGTAGTCCTGGTCGGCCGAAGGTAGTAAACAGGCGCCCCGCCACAGATCGGCGAGTTCGGCGGAGTCCTCGGTGGACGCCCGAATCGCTTCGGTTCGGCCGACCTCGGCCAGGGCTTCGGCACATCCCGGCGGAAGGGCGAGCAGTCCGGGAGCCGTCGCGAGGAACGAGGTCGGACCGAGCGGATTGCCCTGCGGGTCGAAGAACGGGCGCCCGTCATAGTCGATCGAACAGCAATATCCACCGACGGAAACATCGAACAATCCCATCGCCCGCGGGTTGGGAGCCTCCATACACACACTTTCACAAGCATTGCCAACGAAGTCCCGATCCTGATCGTCCATCGCAGGATCGAGGATCTGATTGGGGTTGGCGACCGTCGGACAAGTGTCGCACTCGGTGCCGACCCCATCCCGATCAGGGTCGGGATGGTCGCAATGACCAGCCTCGCACGTCGAATCGACGGGACACTCCGCGTCGGTTGCACAGGTTCGAGACGTCGCCGACAACCGAGGACAACCATCGACCGCGTTCGGTAGACCATCGCCATCGAAATCGTCCGCTTCGCCAAATCCTGCGCCTTCGGTCTCGCACGCGTCCCCGATCCCGTTGTCGTTCGTGTCGGTTTGGCATTCGGGATCGTCGCGATCGAGGTCCATGCCCACACGAAAAGGGGTGAGCCCTGGAGTATTGCCAAATTGGAGACAGTTCGGCGTGGCAGGACAGTTGTCGCACGCATCGCCTACACCGTCTTCGTCCACGTCGAGCTGCAATGGGATGTTGCGGACCCCAAAGCCGGGCGCAAAGCCTGTAGCGGGCTCGTAAAGCCGAGGAGGTTGCCAGCAGAGATCACACGCGTTGCCCACGCCATCGCCATCGAGGTCCGTCACATTGCTCCCTCCGGCGAGTGTCGGACACTGGTCGATCACATCCCCACGACCGTCGCGATCGGAATCCAACTGCTCGGGGTTATAGACTTCTGGAGCATTGTCGCATTCTGATGGCCGCCCATCGCGATCGCGATCGAGACGACAGGTGAACTCCGCCGGACACACGGCAGGCTCGACGACCCCGGCGTCCGGTGATGATCGGTCCCCCGACGCCTCGCCATCATCCTCCGTTGCACTTCCTGTCGCTTGGGCACCGGAAGAACTCTCGAGGTTCCCCGTCTCGTTCGCGAACGCGACGCACCCGGACCATGCAAGCCCAGCGATCGTCCAAGCGCGTGTTCGATGACCCCTTCGATGCAACTCGCGGGTCCGCTCCATACCCACACTCACCCCCCAATGGTACCTTGGCCTCACACGGCCGCAAACGCGCGCATGGTGGCTTCACCGCGTGCCGATCCACGCAAGTTCTGTAGGCTTCATCTCACCAACGGCTCACCGTCTCTGAACCTTTTCGTTCGGCGAATCACCATCGTGCTTGCCGAGCGCGCCTGGACCACACGAACGACACGCCGAGGGTGCGGCTCGAGCGAGCCGAGTTTCACCCTTCGCCGGATCGATGCAATGTTCTGTGCGAGCAGCGACTCACGGCTCGTGCACCGCACCGCCGCGCACGAATCACGCATTCGCAAATGCGCGCAACGTCGCCTCGTCGCTGTGGGCGTGAGAAAAACCGGTCGCCTCGCGAAAGGCGGCACTATCGACGACGACGGGATACTTGACGTGCTCGATGGCCCCGCGCGAAAGCTCCGGCAAGCCAAAGCGACCGAGCGCGAGTCGAAACAAAGGTTCGGGCAAAGGCAGTTCCGTGCGCCCAGTCTCGCGAATGGTCACCGACAGGGGAACGGGAGCCGGACCCGAGACATTGAACACGCCACGCAGACGCGCCTCGAGAGCGAGCGCGATCGCGTTGGCGGCATCTTGTTCGTGGATGAATTGAAAGAGCGGATCGAACCCGAGAACGGTGGGTACTCTCGGTCCTTTGAGGAAGGCTGCGAGCGTGCCCTGACGCAAAGGGCCGAGCGTGTAGCACAAGCGGAGCACCGCAGTGCGAAGCTCGGGGTAGCGCCACAATGCCGACCCCGCATACAGATCGGCGGCGATCAGATCGGCCAGCTCCGGGAACGTATGCACCGCCATCGGCGGTTCCGCTTCCGTGTGATAGAGCGGGGCATCGGGCGTCGCCCCGTAGTACGTATGGCGGCCCACGAACACCGCCTGCTCGACCCCGTAGGCGTGACAGTGCTCGAAGATCGCCTGCGTACCGCCCAGGTTGATCCGATATCGATCTTGGCTCTGATGGGTCACGTGCGTCACGGTCGCGAGGTGCACGACACCTTTCGGTTCTTGCGTGCGAAACACATCCTCGGCCGGACGCTTGCGAACATCCGCCTGAAACACTCGGATCTCGGCAGGACAGTTTGGCCAAGGCCTCCTGTCGATGCCCAAGACCTCATGCCCGGCCTGGAGCAGTCGAACCGCGAGCAGTCGACCGAGATTCCCCGCGATGCCGGTGACCAGCACTTTCATGTCAGCTTGAGGTCCTTCGCTTGGATCCGCCCCTCGCGGAGATCTCTTCCTTGTCGCACGAGATCGGCGATCGCCGTCTTGACGCGTTCCACGTGGACGGCAACCGCATCGTCGGTATCACGTGAACTGCCCTCGAGCTGGATCGGCGCACCGTAAAGGATCTGCAAGGTGACCGGCAACGGGAACGGCAGGCCGTAGGGAGTGATCGGAACGTAGGGGATCCCGAGCCGCTTCCCGAGGCCGTAGAGATTCCGCACCGTGGGGATCGCTTCGCCGCCACCAATGAAGGCAAACGGGATGATCGGGCTGCTGGTCTGGAGGGCAATGCGCGCGAAACCGGTCCCGAACGACACCAAACTATCTCGCTCGGGAAACAGCTTGGCGGTTCCGCGAGTGCCTTCCGGGAACACGAGCAACAAACGATCGTCGTTGAGCAGGCGTACACTGTGTTCGGGAAGCCCGGTGAGTTGGCCGATCCGGTTCGTGAAGGACGAGAGGAATGGGACCTGCTTGAGGAACTTTTCCGCCATCCCTTGGGCAAGCCTCGGTGGGTTGAGCTCGAAGAAGGTCGACGCGATGACCATGAGTGCATCCATGGCCCATCCTCCGGAATGGTTGCCCACGAGCATGGCGCGACCTCGCACGGGGACGCTCTCGATTCCAAACACACTGATCTTGAAGTACGTGGTGTACAAGAATCGAAGCAGCGTGAAGAAGCGACCCAATTCGTGTTGGTCGATCCCATACGGGTCGACCCCGTGGCTGGAGAACGGGATCTCGAGCCGTTCGACCCGACGCCAAACGTCTCGGTGGATCGGTAGCGGAATGATGCTCGCCGGAAACACCGTCACCACGATCGCAGTTGCCGACGCGCCAGTGCAAGGGATGGACGTCGATCCCCCCTCGATCGTGACGGGTCATGGCGAGGATCGGTCGTGACGCAAGATTCGCGTCACAACCCTACGGGGCTGAGTCCTCACGCTCCACAGGGCCCGAGTTCGGGTGACGCGGATCCGTGGGGTGAACGGCTGCCACGAAGCTTGGGGGTGCTGTCCGCGACCGCCATCGTCATCGGTTCCACGATCGGAAGTGGGATCTTTCGTACCCCGGCCGAAGTCGCGCGTCGGATCGACACCCTTTGGCTGTTTTGCGGGGCATGGGTGCTCGGCAGCGTCGTCGCGCTGTGCGGAGCCCTCGCATTTGCCGAGTTGTCGGCGATGATGCCGAGAAGCGGTGGGATCTACGTCTATCTGCGCCGCGCGTTCGGGCCGCTACCGGCGTTCCTGTTCGGTTGGGCGCAACTTTTGGTGCTGCGGCCGGCTTCGTACGGGGCCATCGCGGTGACGTCCTCTGCCTATCTCGCACGAACGGTCGGCATCGACCCCGATGTTGCAGCGTTCTTCGGCGGCTCGTTGTCGCGGGCTCAGGTGGGCGCCATCGCGCTGATCGTCCTCGTTGGGATGATCAACTACTCCGGCGCGCATTGGGGTGCGCTCGTGCAAAACGTCAGCACCGTCATCAAGCTCCTTGCGCTCGCCGTGCTCGTGGTCCTCGGCATGTTCTTCGCATTTGCGATGGGCGAGCCGGCCGTGCCCGCCACCTACGCGACGTTACCGAGCGAGGCGTCTGGGAGCGGATCGACCCTGCACGTCGTCACGGCATTTGGGTTGGCGATGGTTCCGGTTCTGTGGTCGTACGACGGCTGGTCCGACGTCGGTTACATTTCAGGCGAGGTTCGGGATCCTCAACGCACGCTCCCGCGGGCATTCGTCCTCGGCACAGCGATCGTCGGCGTGGCCTATCTCTCGGTCAACGCCGCCTATCTCTTCGTGATTCCGCTCGCAGCAATGCCGGGATCGGAGCTCATCGCAGCCGACGTCGCCGAGGCGATCGTGGGCTCGACCGGGGTGGTGTTCGTTTCCGCGGCGGTGGGCCTCAGCACCTTGGGCACGCTCAACGGCACCATGATGACCGGTCCGCGCATCTTGTACGCCATGGCCGAGGACGGTTTGTTTTTCCGAGGCCTTGCCCAGGTCCATCCCCGGTTTGGCACGCCAGGCTCGGCGATCTTGTTGTCGATCGCCCTCGGTTCGATCTTCGTATCGGTCCGTACGTTCTCACAGATGGCCGACCTCTTCGTCATCGGTATCTGGCCATTCTATGCCCTCGGTGTCCTCGCGCTCTTCCGTCTGCGAGCGACCGAGCCCGAACACGAGCGGCCCTATCGAACGTGGGGTTATCCGTGGGTTCCTGCGATCTTCCTCGCCGCGGCGGTGTTCGTGCTGCTCAACTACCTCGTCGCCGCACCGGGCCAGTTCTTCGGCAGCGTGGGCGTCATCCTGCTCGGCATTCCGGCTTATGGGCTCTGGTCGATGTTTCGCCCGTCGAACGGGTCGCGCCCCTCGAGCTGAGGCCCTCGCAACACGCGGTCGAGGACCCCCTCCAACATGGCCCGACCCCAACCTCCGAGCAACTGGACCCGCCGGCCCGACGATCGCGTTCAGAACTGGATCGTCAAATGACCCAGGTTTGGATGAATCTGGACGGCCGCTGCCGTGGAGCGATGCGCTCGTCTGCGCAGAATGGCGGCCCGCGTACCAAGTCCGATCGCCGTCACCGCGGCAGCGACCGCCACGCCCGCGAGGATATCGGTCGCGAGCGACGTGGCCGCGATCCGATCCTCGAGCTCCTCTCGTTCTCGTTCGGCAGCCGCGGGGTCGTCCGGAATACTGCCGAGCGCGTCACGCAACTCCGAATCGGCAAGCAACGCCACCGTCCCCGTGGCCACAGCTGCGACGGCCGAAGCCCCGCCAATACCCGTCATCACCCAGGTGCCGACCCATAAGCGACGCAAATGAGAGGGCCCAACGTCCTCCGCGGGCTTGCGCTCGACGGGACCTCGACCGGTTTCGGGCTCGAGAGCACCGATCATTTCGAACGTCTTGCCGGCGAGAACCATCACTCGTTCCCGCCGGGCGAGGTAGTCCGCATGCGACACTTCGACCTCGGCATGACCGATGTTGAGCGGGACCGATGCCGGTGTCGTACCCGCGAGCGATCCATTGATTCGAACCTGCGAGCCGGACGGTTCCACGCGAATGTTGAGGTACCCAACCTTGGAATCCAACACCTCGAGACGTTCTTCGACCCCACGGATCCGTTCCTCGGTGAGCGATCCCGGCTCGCTGTCATCCAAATAGCGTCGAAAGGATAGGTACGCTCCGGCAAAGTCCTGCAGATCGACTTGAACGACGCCGAGGTTGTAGAGGACCGCAGGATGTGGAACGGTCTCGTAGGCGAGCTCGAATTCGAGGAGTGCCGCTTTGAAGTCCCCTCGTTCGTAGTGTTGGACCCCACGCTCGAAGTGTTGCATCGCCTTGCGCGATGCCTTCGGGTCCGACGAAGTCGAGCCTCCTTCCGCGGCGCGATTTCGACCCGCCGACCCATCATCGGATGAAGAGGTCGCAACGCTAGGCTCGAGTTCTCGTTCTGCGGCATGGGCGACGAACGTCCACCCGACGAACGCATATATCCCCACACAGACACGGGCAGCCGATCGGATGTGTACCATTGTAAGTTCCTCACGAGATTGAAGAATCGTGACCGACGGCGTGCGCAACGCGGGATCGTACATCATCGTGATGACCCCGGCGATACTACTTGGATGTTAGTTCAGTGAAAACCGCTGTCTTCGAACTCGTGAGGCTCGTCGATATACCTGTATTGGAATTCCGTTCCATCGCCCGATATCCTGCCAGTGAGTATGGCCGAAACCCGATTAGTGCCCGCAACGGAACCGCACGACGGGTTTGAGGCTTCGAGCCGCGACTGCGTGTCCACGAAAGTCAGTCGGTTGGGCCAATATGGAATCCTGGCCAAGCTCGGCCACGGTGGCATGGCGAACGTCTACCTCGGCGTCGCGCGAAGCGATGTCGAAGACTTTCGCAAGCTCGTGGTCCTCAAGGTCCTCCATGAAAATCTTCGTGAGGATCCGGAGTTCGTTCGGATGTTCATGAAGGAGGCCAAAATTGCGGCCCGCCTCTCGCATCCGAATGTCGTCAATACATACACCGTGGGTTATGAAGACGACTGTCTTTGCATCGTCATGGAATACCTCGAAGGCGCGCCTTTGAGCGTCTTCTCCAAACGGCTGGGTGCTGATCGTTCGATCGAGGAACGTCTGCCGCTCTTGGGAGCGATCAGTCAAACCCTCCTTGGACTCCACTATGTTCACGAGTTCCGGGACTATGACGGCACCCATCTGGGTTTGGTCCATCGCGATATCAAGCCGGCGAATATCTTCGTCACATTCGAAGGACAAGCCAAAGTCCTCGACTTCGGCGTGGCGAAAATCGCCGGGGTCGAACGCGACACGGCCAGCCAGTTCTTCAAGGGAACGGTGCAATACATGGCGCCCGAGATGCTCTACTCGGCGCGGCCGATCGACCGACGTGTCGACGTATTCTCGATGGGCCTCGTCCTCTGCGAGATGGCTCGTGGACGAAGGATCTGGGGGGAATCGTCGACCCCGGAGATCCTGCGCAGTCTCGCCGAAGGCCGGTTGCCTTCACTCGCGGGGGACATTCCCGAACGACTCGAGCGAATCTGCGCGAGAGCGCTCGCGCCCAATCCCGCGGATCGCTACCCCACGGCATTGGATCTCAAAGACGACCTCGACCAATTCCTTCAATCGCAAGGGCACGACGGACGTTCGTGGCCGACTCTCGCCACTTCGTTCGCCGAGTTCCGCGGGCGACGAACGCGGGCGATCCAAGAACGGTTACAGTCGCTCGAACGCCAGACCGCGGATGCTTCGTTGCACTCGATGCCAACGTTGACCCACGGGACTGCGCCAACGAAAAACCAGGGAGAACCCATGTCGGGACCGGTTCCAGGAATGCGTCGTGCGGGTTTGGCACTCGCTGGACTCGGGGCTTCCGCCCTTGCGGTCTCGACCCTGCTCTTCGTCATGCCCATGAACCGTGCCGAGCCCAGTGCCTCACCACCGCCCCTTGGGACGGCGATCGCCGAAGTGCCCGAAACCAAGCTCGACGAGCGTCAGGAGCCCCCCTCCGAAGTCCCGGCCCAAGCCGCGCTCATCGCTCCAAATAGCCGGGCCGCTGCGATGCTGGAGGGCCACCCCGCGAGCGACGACACCCTCATCATCGAGGAGGGCGTCGAGCAGGACCCCATTCGGCCGTCACGTCGTGATCGCGACCCCAACGAGTCGGGTCGACACCACTCACCTCGGCGTCATTCGGGATCCGGCTCGGAGTCTCCCCGTTCAGCGACGGGCTCAGTCTCCTCCACCTCGGAAACCACCTCCTCATCCGATCTTCAAGCGAGGAGCGACCCTCCGACGGATCCGTCGAGTCCATCGAATCCGTCGAGTTCATCAAATCCTGGCCGAGCGAACGCCGCGACCGAGCGATCGCGTGGGACCACGACCGAAGCCGCATCGTCGCCCATGGGTCCGCGACCTGGAGACGACATGCGTCAACAGAAAACCCTGGTCGACAATCTCGGACTCGACAAATCCAACCCGTTTGGGACGAGCGGGTAAGGTGCCCGCCACGAGTGTGGTACCCTGCCCGCCGTTCTCGAGGTCGATTTGAAACCGCCATGGCACAGGGTGCACGCTCGGCTTCCCTTCGCAGGTCTAGCTACAATCCTGATCGGTCCCGCGGGATGCTCGTTCTTGGTCACGCCCAGTGCCGTACAATGCGAGGACGACCAGGACTGCACTGAACTCGGCGAGGGGCTCGTTTGCGACGGCAACTGGTGCGTCGTCGACCCTGGCACGGCGGACGCCGAATCTGGTGGCACCGTCAACGTGGAAACCGGTGGCTCCCAAAACGATGACGCGTCGGTCGAGGACGTACGATGGTCTTGCGTCGATCCAGACGCCATGGATCCGCCGCCGACGGAACTCGGTGATTCCAACATCACGTATTCCATTACGATTGCGGACACTTTGACGCAGCTGCCTCCGCCGGGACTCGTCGTCACCGCTTGCAATACGTTGGATCGCGAATGTGTGGCTCCCGTCGTCGACGACATTCATCCGGGTCCCGACGGAATCGTTCGAGCGGAGGTGCCGATCAATTTCGCTGGATTCTTTCGTGTCTTGAGCGATAGCACGATCCCGGCGATGCTCTATATCGATCGTCCACTCGTCGTCGATACAGTGGCGGACGCGATGTTCCTCATTGGTGAATTGCCATTTGCAGCGCTGATCGAAGCCGAGGGACTCAGCGTCGATCCGTCGCTTGGACACTTATTGCTGAAATCCTTCGACTGCGAGAGCCAATTGGCTCCGGGTGTGTCCTTCACGAGTGATCGAGGAGGCACACCGTTCGCGTTTGCGGACGGATTGCCGACCCCGGGCGAGACCGTGACCGATGCCCAGGGCGCGGGGGGCTTCATCAACGTCCTTCCTGGCGCCGTCATCGTGAAGAGCTGGCGCGCCGACCTCGACACGCAGGTCGGAACTGCCTCCGGACACGTTCGGGCCGGCTGGTTCACGTACATCGACCTCGAATCGATCCCTTAGGTCTAGAACGCGATGTCGACGACGAGCGCCTGGCTCATTCTGATCTCGGCTGGATTGGTCGAAATCGCCTGGGCCGTCGGGTTGAAGTACACAGAGCATTGGTCGCGGTTGGGGCCGAGCGTATTCGTTCTGTTCGCATATCTACTGGGTCTCTATATGCTTTCCATTCCCATTCGATTACTCCCCGCGGGAACGGCATACGCTGTCTGGGTCGGCATCGGCTGCGTCGGCGTCACGCTATGGGGCATCGTCGTATTTCACGAGAGTGCGTCCCCCATGCGCCTGGCGTGTGTGGGTCTCATCCTCGCGGGGGTCATCGGACTCAAGCTGCTACCCGCCTGAGGAGGGCGAGCTCGAGGGTTGAATCGCCGAGCTCAGGCCCGCTCGGCCCCGCAGGGCGGTAGGCCCAACGTGCCGCGCGGCAACGCGCTCGTGGGACCACACCATCGCCAGATCGAAGACGAACAAGAAGCCGCCTTGGAACGCGATCGATTCGCCGTAGCCCGTCAATCGACCGATCTGATAGTGGCGTCCAAGGGCTCCCATGACCGCGCCACTCGCAACGTAGAGTACGTCGAGCGCTGCGTTCACCAAAAAGATGCGCCTCGTTCGCTCGAACCGAACCCGTGCGGCGCGAAGCGACGTTGGCAATGAACGCGTCCGCCGAGCCCCGATCAGCCCCACGATGCCAAGCGCGAGGTTCACCGTGTTCCACAACGCATTCATCTCGTGGATGAAGCGAAACTCGTCGCTCGCACGCGTGGCACCAACGATCCCGACCGCGATATTCGAGGCCGCCCAACCGACGAGGACGCTCATGCCGTGGGTCTGGGTTCGCTGGTAAGCCACTCGATAGCTCGCGAGCGGTTCGTCGAATGTGATCATGTCCGTCGCAGCTCGTCTGGCATTGACGTCGCCGTCGCGTGAATCAGGGTGTTCGATCGGCGAAGCGTCGGCAGCTTGAACATCGCGGGCCGCGGACCACGGCCAAACCATCGTCAGGCCACCCGCCACCACTGCACGGATCGACGACCTTCGGATCACCGTAGAGCTCGTTCGGCGAGGAGGACGTGGCGATGAAGCTCCCGCAGGGCGCGGTGAAGATCCCAACCCGCTTTCGCACGATCGCCTGTCCGGTTGCTGACGGACCGCAACTGGACCCAAGGAACCCCGAACGTCCGACACACCCAACCGACGGCTGCACCCTCCATCGTTTCGACGCGTGCACCCGAGCGCTCGGCCCGGACACGTGAAAGTTCGTTCGTGCCACTGCACGTGGACACGGTCGCCCCACGAACGACCGGGATCCCCTCCGCGATCACGTTCAAGCGGGCGACGAGTTCGGGAGCGGCCATGAACGGCCCTTCGTCCCCGAGCCCGAGCTGACCGAGTCCGAGAAACGTCGCTTCGGTTTGCACCCCTTCATCGGCGAACACGTCCTCCCCGACGAGAACGGTGTCACCGACCTCGAGCGCCCCCTCCCTTTCGGGATACGCACCGCACACGCCGAACACGACGACCGCATCCGGGAGGCCCCGTTCGAGGTGGCGCGTCAGGCTGACGGCCGCTGCAGTCTTGCCCACGCCAAGGACGACCATCGACCCGAGCTCGGCCCGGATCGATGCGCCCTCACGTTCGTCTGCACAGACCCACGAAATCCGAGCGACACGCCCCAATTCGCGGGTCATGGAGTCATGCCAGCATGGAGAGCGGTTGCTCGAGCAAGCCGCGAAGCGTCGCCAGGAACTGAGCTCCGATCGCCCCGTCCATCGCTCGATGATCGCACGAGAGCGTCACACGCATGCGTTTGCCCACGGTGGGTTGACCACCACTCGGCACGATCTCGTCGGTGATCGCACCGACCGCAAGGATCGCCCCCTCGCCAGGATTGACCACCGCCGAGAAGTCCGAGATCCCGAACATCCCGAGATTCGACACCGTAAAGGTACTGCCCGACATCTCTTGCGGCGTGAGCTTCTTGTCGCGCGCTCGCGTGCCCAGGTCTCGTGCCTCGATCGCAATCTCCTTCAGCGATTTTTGGTCGCAGAATCGGATCACCGGAACGATGAGCCCCTCATCGATGGCGACCGCCATCCCGATGTGCACATCGCCCCGACGGACGATCGTTTGACCGTCCCAGAACGCGTTGACCTCTGGATGGATGCCGAGCGCCTTGGCGCATCCAAGTAGGACGAGGTCGTTGAACGAGATCTTCGTGTCGGGAAGCGCCTTCTTCAACTCCTCGCGGAGCGCCACGGAGGCGGCCATATCGATCGCCGTCGTGAGATAGAAGTGCGGGATTTCAGCCTTCGCTTGGGCCATGCGCCGCGCGATTGCTTTGCGCATCTGCGATAGCTTCTGCGGCTGGTCGGGTCTCGACGTGAACACCCGACCCGAGGCCGTCACCTGACCAACGGCCTTGGACGACTCGGCTCCATCATCCTCGGCCTCGCTCGGTCCGCGTGCAGCCGCAGCTTCGACGTCGGTCTTGACGATCCTTCCATGAGGACCACTGCCCGGGATCTCCGACAATCGGATCCCGTGCTCGCGGGCCAGTCGTCGCGCGAGCGGAGATGCGGCGATACGACCATCGTCCGCGGACTCCGGCTCGTCTTTGGCCGGTGCAGCGGCTTTCGGCGGTTTCGCCTCGGGGGCCGGAGCTTTTTTCCCGTCGGCCTTGGCCTTCGCTTCTGGGGCTTGCTTGCCGTTGGTCGTCCCTGCTTTTGCCTTCGAATCGGCCGTCGCGGTGTCCTCGGACTCGGCGTCCGCCAACGCGGCCGCGGCTTCCTCTTCCGCGCCGACCGCAGGCTCGGCCCCTTTCGCGGGGGCTTCGGTCGCTTTCGCGGGGGCTTCGGTCGCTTTCGCGGAGGCCGAAGCAGCACCCCCCGATCCACCGCCCTTGCGCGCCGCCAAGGCTGCCTCGGCATCTTCGCCGGGTTTGCCGAGCACGGCGATCGCTGTCCCGATCGGCATCGCCTCGCCTTCGGGGACGACGACCTTGAGCACGGTGCCCGCGTCGAAGCTCTCGAACTCCATGATCGCCTTGTCGGTTTCGACGTCGGCGATCACCTGCCCGCGTTTGACTTTGTCGCCAACCGCGATGTGCCATTTCGCAATGACGCCTTCTTCCATGGTGTCGGAGAGGCGCGGAAGCTCAACCACAATAGGCATGACGGCAATTCCTCAGATCCGGTAGTAGTTGACCTTGCGAATGGCCTCGAGACCTCGCTCAGGGCTCGGGATGACCAAGTTTTCGAGGTTTTCGGCATAGGCCATGTTGACGTCCTCGTAACAGCACCGCTCGACGGGAGCGTCCAAATGGTCGAAGCAGACCCGAGCGATGCGATCCGCGACTTCGGCTCCGGTGCCGCCATACGGCCAGCCGTGATAGATCATCGCGACACGGTTGGTCTTGCGAACGCTCTGAAAGACCGCCTCGTCGTCGAGCGGACGCAGGGTTCGCAGGTCGATCACTTCGCAATCGATGCCGTCGGCCGCCGCGAGTTCGGCCGACTTGAGGGCAACCGGAACGCCCTGCCCCCACGTGATGACCGTCACGTCGTTACCGGGACGCTTGATGTCCGCGACGCCGATCGGAATGAGGTACTCGCCCTCGGGCACTTCCCCCTTCACGCTGTACATGACTTCGCTTTCGAAGAAGATGACCGGATTCTCATCGCGGATCGCCGACTTGAGCAGCCCTTTCGCATCGTAGGGCGTCGCTACGGAGATGACCTTCACCCCGGGAAAACCGCAGTAAAAGCTTTCGAAAGCTTGGCTGTGGGTCGATCCGAGCATGTGCGCGGCCCCGTTGGGCCCGCGAAACACGAGCGGGACCGTGAACTGTCCCGCGGTGAGCCCCCGCACTTTCGCTGCTTGATTCAGGATCTGGTCGAACGCGACAGCCGAGAAGTTGAAGGTCATGAACTCGATGATCGGTCGCAGTCCCGCCATCGCAGCCCCGACTCCGACCCCGGCAAAACCAGTTTCGGCGATCGGGGTATCGACCACCCGCTTCTCGCCATATTTGTCGAGCAACCCCTGGGTCACTTTGTAGGCACCGTTATAGTGCCCGACCTCTTCACCCATCACGAAGACACGCTCGTCGCGAGCCATCTCTTCGTCGATGGCTTCTCGCAGTGCTTCTCGGATCTGTAATGTGGGCATGACCGTAGCTTGGCTTTCTTCTGACCTGGGCCCACCGGGTCCAGGCATCGGAGTCTAGGTGTCGTCCTCGACGTAGTGGTTGCGGAAGCGATATTCGGGGTCGGGCAGCGGGGACTCGTCGGCGAATTGGAGCGCGGCGTCCATCTCTTCGATGATCGCGTCATCAAACTCTTCCATCGCCTCGTCGCTGAGGCCATGGATCTCGCGCAGTTCCTTCTCCGAGACATTGAGCGGATCTCGCTCACGCCATTCGTCGACCTCGTCCTTGCCGCGATACTTGGCGGGGTCGCTCATGCTGTGACCACGGAAGCGGTACGTCAGGAGCTCGAGCAGGCTCGGCTCGCCATTTCTCGCTTTGTCGATCGCCGCGCCCAAGCGGTCGCGGGTCTCGAACACGTCGTCGACGACCCAACGGTCACGGGCCAGGTTGTACGCAGGCGCGCGCACGGTGAGATCGGGCTGGGCAGTCTGCCGGCTGAGCGGCGTGCCCATGGCATAGTGATTGTTCTCGATGACGAATACGATCGGCAGGCGCCAAAGGCCCGCAAGGTTCATCCCTTCGTGGGTCGCCCCGATGTGCATCGCCCCTTCGCCGAGGAAGCAGAGGGTGACCGCTCCATCCCCGAGATACTTCGATGCGAATGCATGACCGGTCGCGACCGGCACGTGGCTGCCGACGATCGCATGGCCGCCCCAGAGCCCGCGGGCGCGATCGAAGAAGTGCATCGATCCCCCCACCCCACCGACGAGCCCGGTCTTCCGACCGAACAACTCGGCCATGCAAGCGTTGGCACTGCAGCCAAGCGAGATCGCAAAACCATGATCGCGGTACGTCGTGACGACGCGATCGCCTGGCTTCATTCTCGCGGCCGTACCCACGGCGATGGCTTCTTGGCCGATGTAGAGATGCAGGAAACCGCTGATCTTGCCTTGCGTGTAGGCACGAGCCGCGGCTTCTTCGAATCGCCGAATCCTCAGCATCTCGCGGTAGTAGCGAATGACCTCGTCCTGGTTGTGCACGGTCCCTTTTGATGCCGACGAGGCGGCAACCACCGCTCTGGGTGGCGTGAGTGTATCGGCGTTCACAGCGAACCCTCCGGCTCCCCCGAATCATTCGCCTCGGACAACATGTCGTGTGTGGTCCGGCGGATTGGGTGGGCCGCGAGACTACCAGACGCGGTCGTTGTGTCACCAGCTTCGAAGCGAGGTTTCGTGGAGGTGGAAGGCAACCCTCGAGCCACATTTTCGGGGGGCGTCACGGAATTCGAGACCCGGATTTGCGAGCGCTGGCGGAGGGCGTCTGGCGTTCGTCGCGGGTTCGCCCCTTCACCTCGAACGTGAGGAAATTGTTGTATACGTGCCCGTATGCGCGAACCAGACCACGTCGCCGAACGGATCTTGAACGGCGACGATGCTGCCCTCGACCCCGGTACCTTGGCGACATACCTCGACGCTTCGGTCGACGTCTGGGGTCTCATGAATGCCGCGGACCGGGTTCGGCGCGCACGCTTCGGAAACCGGATTCATCTCTGTTCGATCGTCAATGCGAAGGAAGGCGGGTGCCCGGAAGACTGCGGATTTTGTTCCCAGTCGCGCCATTTCGAAACCCACGTCAAGCCCAAGCCATTTACCCCCGTCGACGAGATCGTTCAGCATAGCTATCTGGCACGCCGTCGTCGGGCGACCGCGCTCGGGATCGTCACTGCGACGCGTGGCCTCCCCGATGACAGCAACGCCCTCGAACGCATCGTCGAAGCCGTTGGCGCGGTCCGGGACGCAGGGCAGACGGAAGTCCACGCATCGGTCGGTTTTCTCTCGGAGGCGGCGATGGATCGTCTGATCGCGGCCGGGTTGACCGAACTCAACCACAATCTCGAGAGCGGTCCGACCTTCTTCAAGAGCATTGTGAGCACGCATACCTACGAGGAACGCGTCGCGACCATCCGTCGGGCGAAGGACAAAGGATTGCGCACCTGCGTGGGCGGGATTTTCGGCATGGGCGAGGCGGTCTCGGACCGGGTCGAGTTGGCCGAGCAGCTGCGAGCGCTCGATGTGGACGAAGTCCCCATCAATTTCCTTGTCAGTATCCACGGAACGCAGCTCGCGGCGGGACAACCTCTCGCTCCGATGGAGATGCTTCGCATCATCGCTGCGTATCGGCTGTTCCTCCCGCGTCAAAACATCTTCCTCGCCGCAGGCCGTCATTTCCTCGGCCAAGCCCTGCCGCTGATGTTCCTCGCGGGGGCGTCGGGCATGATGATCGGCGACTTCCTGACGACCCCGAACCGCACGCCGGAGGACGACCTCGTCCTCCTCGACGAGCTCGGTCTCACGCCGTTCGGCTGCGGGACGTCACAACCAGAACGCCTCGAGCTGGTTCCCCCGTCGCCACGCAAACTCCCGATCCTTCGAGCCGAGTCTTGTTGATCCATGCGCCTGACGCATCGCATGCCACCGTGGCTCGGAGCGGTGATTTGTGTGTGGACCGTTGCTTGTTCGGAGCCGCGGAAGGGTTCCGTCGCCACCGAGCGCCATTCGTTCGAGATGGATCGCGTACGCAAGCAAACCGGATCGCGGCCCGTGGTCCTGTCCGAACTACCCGTTCGTAGCGTCGAGTCGTCGGCGAGCGACGTGCAGCCCACCGATCCGCGGACCCTCCCGATTGCGGGTGATCCACCCTATATCGATGGGTTCGACCCCGAGGAAGTCGGTTGCCCCTCGGGTAACTGGTGCGGAGGGCGGGATGCTGCGGCGTTGGTGGCCGTCGAGGCCGAGCAGGTCGACCCCGACACCAACTGCCCACTGCAGCTCGTGGGCCCGCGCGACGCAACCACCATGGGCGGGACCGAGTTCAACGGCATCTCGGCCAAGCGAACCATGCAAGCCAAACTCAATCGTCACGGGACCATGCTGATGCGCAAGGACGGCAACCACCAAGACTCCTGCTGCTATCATTGGTTCGAATACTGTGGTGGCGCCTGAACGGGGTTCGATGAGGCTACGACGGGCGCCGCTCCCGTGCGACCGTTGACGTTCCGCGAGCGCCTTCACCTGTCATGGCGTTGAAATCACGGAGCGCTGCGCTCTGGCCGTTGGGACAAGTCATTCCTATGTTCGATCGCGTACCGGCGACTACGCTCGCGGCTCTTGCTCGTCCGATCTGCGCGAGCGTTGCCCTGGACCGTACCCCGCCTACGACGATAGTATGAAGGCGTTGGCTAGGGTTTCAGCGCACTTGCGACCGCCTTGCGCAAAGCGCTCATCTCTCCACTCGAACCCGCTACGATAGCCGCGGTTGGGTTCAAGGTTCGCGATGGACACTGAGATCGTGGAAGAAAAAATCGCCCGCTTGGAGGATCTAGAGCTCGAACGACGCCGCGTGGACGCCAAGTTCGAGGAATTCGATTCTCAAGAACGCGTCCTCATCGAAACCCGTACTCAGCTCGAGAGCGAACTGGTCGCGGCCGACAAGATCGTCCGGCAGATCACCGATGAACTCGAGACGTTCCAAAAACGACGCGACTCGGCCGATCGCGAGGTCAATGGGATCCGCGATGAACTCATGAACGCTCGCCTGCAGCAAGCGGAGCTCGAGGGCCTCCAACGCCAGTTCCGTTCGCGACGAGACGAGTTGGATGCGGAGATCAGCAACCTCTACGGTGTACTCGACCGGATCGCAGCCGAGGCTGCACACGCACCCCAGCCGGTCGACACGGTCGACACGAGCCTGCAAGCCGCAACCGCCAACGTCACATCGACCGGCCGCTTCGAACCGATCTCGCTGCAAGGGGTCAACGACGACGCATGGTTCGATCAAGATCACCACGCCGACGCGAGATCCGATCCGTCCGAGCACGACACGGCAGAAACCGACGCCGTCATGCCGCCCGTCAAACCTCCGCATTTCCAGCTGCCCGAGCGTCCGATCGCTGCAGCCGGGACGTTGGTCGTCGTGGGCCGAACCGATCGCATCGACCCCGATCACATTCCTCCCTTGCCACAGCCCTTGGCCCCGCTACCTCCCCCCGGTACTCGACCCCCTTGGGTCTGGGCGTTGATGGGGGCTGTCCCCGCGAGTCTCGTGCTCGTCGCGGTCCTGCTGTTTCCGTCGCGTTCGTCGGCTCCGCCGACCGCCGCCGCAGTCGCAGGAGCCGGGATTGCGGCCGATGGTGGTCAACCGGCTGCAGCGAGAGTGGATCCCGCAGCGTCCCCGACCCTGCTCTCCGAAGCTGCACCAACCCCGGTGGCGGCGGAGCCCGATGGTGAGCCGCCTCCGCCTCCTGCCGCGGAAGAAGATGATTCCGAGCGCGACCTCGAAGCAAGCCACGAAGCCGCCGACCAAGGCAAAACGGCTCGGAAGTCCCGTAAGGCGCGCGCCAAGAAGCCGGTCAAGGCTACCCCTCGCGCGAAGTCGAAAGCCACGGCCGCCAAGATCGAACCCCGCGAACTCGAAGAGTGATTCCCCACTCGATCGGTCGTCGGACTCAGCCGCGATCTTCGAGTTTGGTCACGCAGAGTGGCCGCGCGACCCTGGACTTCACGTTGTGGGACAGCATTTTGGCCCCCGGGATGGCCAAAACTTTCGCCCGCCCCCGCCAGAGTGCGCTCGTCCAGTAGCGCGCGCGTTGCAAGCCCCCTTGTTCGGCGAGACCCCTCGCCACCGTCGGGTTCGCCAGTTGCCAGTTTGAAATCCCGTGTTCGGCCCGTTCCCCGAGGGTTCGGCAATACTCGCGGGCGCCTTCGTGGTCGCTCATCGGCCCGAGGTCCGGGAGTGCGAGGTACCGACCCCACCGAACGCCGGGCGCGAGCTCGCCATCGCTCGTCGGTTGGTCAGGAACGACGACCACCGGCAACGCGCTCGCGATGCTCGACGGGGGCGGTGGAATCGAATCGACCCCTGGTCGCTCCGCGGCGAGTGGCTCGGCCGTCGCCTCGCCGTCGCCCTCGGGTAGCTCCTCGAGGATGACCGGTTCATCGGCTTCCGCATCGACGATCACCTCCAGATCCTTCGCGATCATTCCGTCGACGGACAGCGACGGGGCCTCGTCTTCTGGATGGGCAACGGCGGTCGCAGGAGTCGGCGGAGCGAGACGAAACCAGAGCATCCCCAGCAGGGCGGCAAGAAAGAACGCCATGACGACGACCCACTTCCCGGGTCGAAAACCCTCACCTCGACGACGGAGGACGAAGCTTGGGCGCCCATGCATCGTCGGCATTGCGGGCAACGGTGGATATCCATCGCCCACCGATCCGGCTCCTTCGGCAGGTATGCCCACCGGAGTCGGAGCCGCGACACCCGTCCGGCTGAAGCGCTCGGAGGTCGCTGCCACCTCGGCGAGGTCGAGGTCGGGCAACGGCTCGTCCGCGATCCCCGTCGCATCGAGGGCTTCGAGCAGGTTCGAAACGTTGGCAAATCGCTGAACGGGTCGCTTGTTCAAACACCGCACGACGATCCGGCCGAGCGCGACGGGAACATCCCCGAGCGGCGGTGGGTCGTGTTGGGTGACATGGATCAGGGTCTGAGCCATCGTCTGACCTTTGAACGCGTCACGACCCACGAGCGCTCGAAAGAAGATCGTTCCTAGAGCCCAGATGTCCGTCCGCGCGTCGGCGACATAGGCTCGGGTGATCTGCTCGGGTGCCATATAGTGCGGCGTCCCGATCACCATGCCGTGGGCGGTCTCGACTTCGCCGGTACCATCGGTGAATTTCGCGACCCCGAAGTCGGTCAACTTGACGACGAGTCGCCCCGATGACTCTCGATGCAGGAAAATGTTCTCGGGTTTGAGGTCGCGATGAATGATGCCGCGAGCATGCGCGGCCGCGATCCCGCCGAGTGCCGGGCGAATGACCCCGAGCAGTTGACCGGGCGTCAAACGCCCGAGCAAGCGCAAGACATCGCCCAAGTTCGCGCCGTGCAGCCGCTCCATCACGATGTACGGCCCCACCGGCCCGACGCCGAAATCCAAGATCTCGCAAACATTGGGATGGGCGATCCGACCCGCGGCTCGAGCCTCACCGCGAAACCGTGCCCGGATCTCCTCGCTCGGCATCAGCTCGGGTCGAATGATTTTGATGGCGACATCGCGCTCGACGAGGATGTGGCGGGCGAGCCAGACCGTTGCCATACCGCCGCGCCCGAGCTGCTTCACCAAGCGGAACTTGTCTGCGAGGAGTCGTCCTGCGAGCGGCAAGATTTCATCGGTCGTCGCGCAACGCAATACGACGTCCGAGTGTTCCTCGCCACAGTGCGGGCAGATCTTCAGGGCGGCATTTGCAGCCACGGTCTTCACAAGCCTAGCAAGAGGAATGAACCTCGGCCTGGTCTGCGCCGAAGTCCTGCCGTGCAAAGTGAACGTGTCCCAACGAGAGAGCGAGATCCGTTCGCGATCGGGCCATGCTCCTGCGCGGCGCGTCCCCCCGCGGTGCTCGACCCACGGCATGCCGGTTCGTTCCGGCGGATCCGCCACAGATCGACCGGAGCGAGCCAGAAGGGCTTCGACTGGCCATGGGATCGGAGGTCTGCGTCATGCCAAGCCTTCGAGCGACGAACCCAAGGAGCGGAATGCTCACTTTCGAGGGTCGCACGAACATGATAGCCCGAGCGCGTGACGCCTTGGTCACGCGACGCGCTTGCCAAGATCCGAGAGTTCTACGATCGCGAGGAGCTTCACCACCCCGCAGGCGTGGTCCATGTGCTCGCCGTGCAACGCCAGCCCGGACGATCGGATCACGTGATCGCGGTCGGCCCGAACTCCCCAGTGAGCGTTTCGGATCGTTTTGCCCTCGATCTCGCGCGCGCCCGTAGCGACGTGATCATCACCACCGGGCAGATCCTGCGCGATGAACCCAACCTCCGCTACGAACTCGGATCCCGTTGGGCCACGGAGCTCTACGCGTGGCGGCGCGAGGTTGCTGAGCATGATTGCGCCCCCGTCGTGGTCGTGCTCACCGCGGGAGCCCGATTGAACTTCGGCCACCCGACCTTTCACAGTTGGGCGCGTCCAGTCGTGTTCACCTCGGAACGAAGCGCGACTCACCTGTGCCCCCCGACCGGTGTTCGCGTCATCGGATCGAACGCCCCGAGTCTACGCGCCGCAATCGAATGGGCCAACGGCGAAGGGGCTCGCACGATCGTCGTCGAAGCTGGACCGAGCACCGCACGCGATCTCTATCTCGGCACGCCGGTCGTGGACGAGGTCATGCTCTCGGTCTTCGAAGGCGGTCACGCGCCCATCGTCCCGGGTGGCGAATTTGCCGAACTCAACGCGATGCTCGAACACTCTCGGTGCGCGAGCGATGTCTCCGTCCCGGAACCAAGCGGGACGTGGCGTTTGCAACGTTGGCTCACCGTCCGGCCAAGCGATCCTTGAGGCGTCGCAAGACCAGCTCGGTCTTGGCGTCTTCGATCGATCCCTCCACGCAAGCTGCGATCGTTTGGTCGAGGTCGGCCCAGCGGGTCCGGCTCCCTTCCTCCATGGGTGAACCGTCTCCCGATGGAGGAAGTTGTCGATCCGGGTCCTGGATTTCGACCATCGTCAGCCAAAATTTTTCGGGCATCGAACCGGGGGTGGGAAACGTGCCGGCACCGAGAAACTCGACGGTGCTCGGATCGACCTCGTATCCCGCTTCCTCCGCGACCTCGGCCGCCGCGCGCCGCCTCACACCGTCTTCTCCGACGTCTCCCGATTCGATCACGCCGGCGACGACTTCGGTGAAGTACAGATACCTGGAGCGATCCGGGATCGGCAAACGATCCTGAGGCCGACCGAACACGAGACCCGGTCGCAATCCCTCCCGGAGAAAGACTCGGGTTGGACCCCCCGCGGTACCGCGATGATAGAGGGCCACGACGACGGCATCCGGCCCCGTTCGCCGGCTCACGAAGTCGCACACGAACGGCCGCGAAACCGTTCCATCGGCCCGACGGTTCCGCAAACGTGAACGATGGACCCGGAGGAACCCATCGCTCGCATCTCCGAACACCGCCATGTCCTCGCAAACGAATTCGACGACCAGGTCTCGCGTACGTTCCATCTCGACCGCCCTATCTCGACCGCCCCATCTTGACCGCTGGTGCCCTTCGCGTCGAGCGTGGCCGATTTGACGGCCGAGGAACGAAGCGTGCCGGAGTGCTAGCCTCGACCGGACGTGTCCGGAAACCTCGTCTCGACGTCGCCACCTTCGAACCATCGCGCTCTCTTCGTCGATCTCGACGGCACTTTGATCGCGACCGATCTTCTCTGGGAAGCGCTCGTCCGGGTGCTGAAGCGGCAGCCATGGGTCGCCTTGCTCCTCCCATTGTGGATCCTGCGAGGACCGGCCCGATTCAAACAAGCAGTCGCTCATCACACGTCGCTCGACGCGAGCACATTGCCCTATCGAACCAACGTCCTCGACCATGTGCGCGAGCGCCGAGCCGAAGGCGACCGCATCATTCTCGCGACCGCCACCCCCCAACCGTGGGCCGATGCGATCGCCGAGCACCTCGACCTTTTCGATGGGGTCCTCGCGAGTTCGCCTTCGCACAACCTGAAGGGCACCGCCAAGCTGCGTGCGATCCAGACTTACTGCGAAACCCATCACATCGACCGCTGGGACTACATGGGTGATTCGTCGGCGGATCTGGCGATCTGGGCGCAAGCCGATCGAGCCCACGTCGTTGCGCCTTCGGGGTCGTTCCTTCGCCGAGTTCAACGACGCTACCCGACGGCGGTCGTCCACGGCGTGAAGACGAGCGTCCTCGGTCCGATGATCCGAGCGATGCGACCTCACCAATGGGCGAAGAATGGGCTGGTCTTTGCTCCGCTCGTCCTGGCCCGGAGGTTCGACGATGTGAGCCTCGTCCTCGCGGCTCTCGCTGCGTTCGCGACATTCTCGCTCTGCGCCTCGGCGGTCTACGTGTTGAACGACCTGGCGGACATCGAAGCCGATCGAGCACACCCGAGGAAATGCCGCCGACCGTTTGCCTCAGGCGCTCTGCCGGTCGCGTTGGGCCCGGGCTTGGCGTTCATGGCCTTGGCGATGGGCCTTGGCTTGGCTGCCGTCGCACTTCCGCCGGCTTACTTGGGACTCTTGGTCCTCTACATCGTCGTGACGAGCGCCTACACGGCCATCCTCAAAAGCAAAGTTTTGGTCGACATCCTCGTCCTCGCGAGTCTTTACACGCTGCGGGTGTTTGCGGGGGGCGTCGCGACCGGCCTCGAGGTGTCCGAGTGGTTGCTCGCGTTCTCCATCTTCGTCTTCACGTCACTCGCGTTCGCCAAGCGATACGTCGAGATGAGTCGTCTCGCCGATGAGGGGAAAACGACCGCCAAAGGGCGGGGTTACGAAGTCGGCGATCTTTCGCTCATCGAAAGTTTCGGCACGGCCAGCGGCTACATCGCCGTGCTCGTCTTCGCCCTCTATCTCCGTGACGGATTGCCGTCCTACTACACACGCCCTTGGATGCTGTGGCTGAGCTGCCCGCTCCTCCTCTTTTGGATCAGCCGCCTTTGGATCTTGGCCAAACGCGGCCAGCTCGACGATGACCCTGTGGTATTCGCGGCTACCGATCCTGTAAGTCTGTCGATCGGGGCCACGATCGGTCTCCTCGTCTTGTTCGCGGGGCCGATCGGCTGACCTGACGCGACCTCGTCGAAATATATCGGATAGTTGTCGTATAATATCCGTCGAGCCGCGGCCTCGAGAGACTCTCTCGGTTCCCCAAGCGTGCAATTTTGGCCCCGATAGGTCATCATTCGCCCCAGCGAGGTGAAGATGCTGATGCCCTCAGAAAATACAGTCGATCATGAAGTAAATACGATCGACGAGCTCGCCCGAGATCTCGAGGGTGCCCATCCTCGCCGCATCCTCGAGAAAGCGTTCGACCTCTTCGACGATCAGGTCGCCGTGAGCTTCAGTGGAGCCGAGGACGTCCTCCTCCTCGAGTATGCGCATCAGCTCCGTCGCCCCATTCGAGTGTTCACACTCGACACCGGGCGGCTCCATCCCGAAACGTATCGGCTGTTTGGCGAGGTCGAGCAACGCTACGGCATCCGCGTGGAGTGCCTGTTCCCAGATACCGACTCGATCGAAAATCTCGTGCGCCGCAAGGGGTTGTTCTCGTTCTACCAAGATGGCCACTCCGAATGCTGCGGGATCCGGAAAGTTGCGCCGCTACGGCGACACCTCAAGTCGCTCGGCGCTTGGATCACGGGCCAACGACGTGACCAGAATCCGGGTACGAGGAGCCAACTCGCGGTCGTTCAGATCGATACCAGCTTCGAAGGTCGCGACGGCAGCACACTGGTCAAATGGAACCCGCTCGCATGCCGAACGAGCACCGAAGTTTGGGACGACATCCGTGCCTATGGGGTGCCGTACAACAAGCTCCATGAGCGAGGGTTCGTGAGCATCGGTTGCGAACCGTGCACCCGCGCGGTGCTACCTGGGCAACACGAACGCGAAGGCCGCTGGTGGTGGGAAAACGCCGACAAAAAAGAATGCGGCCTCCACCAAGTCAACGTCCTCCCGTCGCAGAATTAGTCTGTAAGGGGCCTTTCGCAAAGGCCCCTCGCTTCGGCAGCCAAGCTGCCTACGCACACCCAAAACGCTCGCCTACGGCTTCGTTCCGTCTTCGAGCGGCCTTTCGCAAAGGCCCCTCGCTTCGGCAGCCAAAGCTGCCTACGCACGCCCCAAACGCTCGCCTACGGCTCGTTCCGTCTTCGAGCGGCGGTTCGCAAAGGCGGCCCGCGAGGTAGCCAAGCTGCCTACGCACTCCTCCTGGAGCACGCATCGGTTTGCGTTGAGTCGCGAGGCGAGGGCGATGTCGTCAACCCGTGCGAGTGGATCGGTTCGATGCTCGCTCGACTCGCATTTGCGTTTGTCCGATGAGCAGCAGCGAACCAAACGTCACCGGCTCGTTGGGCCGCACACGTACGTAGGTGCCGTTCGAACTCCCGAGATCCTCGATATAGACCTGTTGGCTGTTGCAGACGATCCGGCAATGCTCGCCGGAGACGTAGGTATCTTCCGGAAAGACCACGTGACCGCGTTCGCGACCCATCATCACGCCGCTCGGCGAGATCTCCACGGTATCGATGGGACCGCGGCCATTGATCTGCACCCGTAGACGCCCGAGACCCATCGTCCCGCGTTCATAGACGACGAGCGATTGCCCAACGCGAAACTCGTCTGCGTCACGGATCATTTCAGGCCGCGTGAGCAACCGAAAAACTGGACCACCCCCCTCGAAGCGATCGCTGACCATGACGCCACCTGGAGCTGTGAGCAGTTCGGCGTGCAGCGGCTGCATGTGATCGTCGTCGCCCCAGGGTGGCTCGGAGTCGCGACCGACGTCGAACGTTTCTCCCGGCCCAATCAAACGACGCACCAACACTTCGCCGCGAGGCCCGATGAGTTCCAGCATCACCGCCTCGGCCGGACCACGCGAGGCGTCGAATGGAGCAACCTCTGGCCGCCGCGTACGGGCCCCCTCGAGGTCGATATCGGGTTCCAGATCGAGCAGCGAGTCATCGAGATCGACCTCGATGGCATCGCTGCTCGTCATCTGCAGGTCGTCATCGACATCGACGTCGAGGTCGAGCAGGGGGTCGACGTCCTCGAGCCGTGCGCGAGCCGCCTGCCCCATCGGTGGCGACGCGTTGCCGTAGGGCTTGGGTGTTGGCGGACGCGTCGGATCGTCCGGGACGACGGTCTTACGCCGTGGTCGCCCGAACGAAGGCTCGGGAGGCAAGTCGAAGTCGATCCGAGGTGGCGCGGGAATGGTCGCGGGCTCGTCCACCGGTTCCTCGATCGAATCGGGATCATCGAAATCGGGAATGATCGATTCGACGGTGATCTCGATCGGACCGTCGCCGTCGGGTCCGACCGCCGCATTGTTGGGGGTCGTTTCGGGCTCGAACTCGGGCTCGACTTCCAGCAGCTCGCCCGAATCGATCGCCTCCACGACGGCGACCGGTGCACTGGGCTCGAGCTCGAGCTCGAGCTTGCGCTTCGCCTGCTGCCCGGTGTCGGCACCGAAGTCTTCCAAGGCGGCGTCGATCTCCTCGTCACCGAGATCACCCAACGAGAAATCGCCGACCGCCTTCGGTCTCGGTGTGGCTCGCAGCTTCTCCCGATGAGCGGCGACCACCGGATGCGACGGATGCTTGGCCTCGAGTTCCGCCAACGCCTGGCGAGCTTCGGCGACGAGCCCCTGCGCCTGGAGAAATCCAATTTCGTCGAGCAGCTCCGTCGGAGCCCCACGGACTGGCTCCGCGGCGGGCAACACCGGTTCGGGAGCCTTCGCTGCCTCGCCCCCGGATGGGCGCGAAGCCAGCCCGATCGGCCGTTTGGGTCCGAACCGGAGGCCCAAGTCGGCATCGAGAGCTTTCGTGTCGTGGGCGGGGGTGGCTTCTTCAGCCGGGGCCTCGCCCCAGGTCGCTTCACCATCCGCGGGCGCCGTGTGCGGATCGACGACCCCACAGAACCCGCAAAAGTTGGAGCCCGGGGGCAGCAACGTGCCACACGCCTTGCAAGGGATCGTCGACGACGACGCCTCCGCGGGGTCCCGGTTTTGCCGTACCCCGCAGTTGGAACAAAAGTTGTCGCGTTCGCGGAGCGAGAACCCGCAGCTCGGGCAGTGCATGCCTCAATTTCCCCCTGGGACCGGCCGCCTCGAAAACGGCCCGTGGCCGCCCGGCCGTGTTCTGCGAGCGCGACCATACCCTACCTCGCGGCAGCTTCGCGAGCGTCCGATACACGAATTACGGATGAGCCCTCGACGAATGGGGTCCGCGTGTGGCACCCCCATCGTGCCCATGGAGCGCACCGAACGTGCGAGGAGAATCGGGAGCATTCTCGACGAACTCTACCCGGAGCCCCCGATTCCTCTCCAGCACCAAGACGCGTACACACTCCTCGTCGCGGTACTGCTCAGTGCCCAGACCACGGACCGGAAGGTCAACGAGGTCACTCCCAACCTCTTTGCGTTGGCCAGCACGCCTTCGTCCATGGTCGCGCTCGGGGTCGAACGGATCCACGAGGTCATTCGACAAGTCGGTTTGGCGCCGACCAAAGCCAAGAACTTGGCGGCGCTCAGCCAGTTGCTCCTCGAACACCATGGCGGACGCGTACCGGCCAACCTCGACGCGCTCGAAGCCCTCCCTGGGGTAGGTCACAAGACCGCTTCCGTCGTGATGGCCCAGGCGTTTGGGGTACCGGCGTTCCCGGTCGACACCCATATCCACCGGCTCGCGGCTCGATGGCAGCTGTCGAATGGGTCGAACGTGGCCCAAACCGAATCGGACCTGAAGAAATCATTTCCGACGTCGAGTTGGAATCGTCGACACCTGCAGATCATCTATTTCGGGCGCGAACACTGCCCGGCCCGACGTCATGACCTCACCCGATGTCCGATCTGCCACTTTGCGGCGACGAAAAAACGCATTCGCGAAGAATCGTCCTCGCTTGGCTGATCCGACCATCGTCCCCACGCGGGCCGGCGTACACGCCCATAGGCCCCTTCGGTCACCCACCGACGGCACCAGGACGGAACCTGTGAGCGACCCACGCGGCCGGACACCTGTCGATAGCATCACGGGCTTCTACCGTGGAAACCAAACCCTTTCACGACTCACGCAGGCGGGGTAGGATCTCCAACCTGTGCGAATTCGGTACGCAGCACGGACCGACGTTGGTCTGAAGCGGACCCACAACGAGGACTACTTCGCTCTGATCGAAGAAGATCGCCTCTTTCTGGTGGCCGACGGCATGGGAGGTCATGCATCCGGTGACGTGGCGAGCAAGCTCGCGACCGAGGTCATCGGTGAGTTCTACGAACGTAGCCGCGATAGCGAGACGCAGTGGCCTCTCGAATACGACACGGAGCGCTCGTTCGCCGAGAACCGTATGTTGGCATCGATTCACCTGGCCAACGAAAAAATCCACGACGCGTCGCTGCGCAACCGAACCCAGCGTGGCATGGGGACAACGATCGTCGCGTTCCATCTCAACGGCGACAACGGTTACGTCGCGCATGTTGGCGATTCGCGGTGTTATCAGATCCGCAATGGCGCCATCATCGCGCTCACGCGTGACCATTCCTTGCTAGAGGACTGGAAGGACGCTCGCCCCGATCTGACGGAACAAGAAATCCGCGACTTCCCCCACAAAAACGTCATTACCAGGGCGCTTGGAATGAGGGACTCCGTCGATATCGAGTTGTGCCGATTCAAGATCGAAGACGGCGACCGCTACCTCCTTTGTTCGGATGGCCTGAGCGGCATGCTCACGGACAACGAGATTTGTCAGATCGTTCAGAACGGGGATCCTGAAGAAGCGGTGTCGGAGCTCATCGAGAGTTCGAACCGTGCAGGCGGCGAAGACAACATCAGCGCGATGCTGGTCGAGTGCACGTTCACCTGAGCGCCTGATCGATCCGCGAGCGCGTCCGATCACGCCGCTCCCCTCACGCCGCTCCCCACCCGCGTCGGCCGTTCGTTCAGTGCTCGTCGTGTGCCCGACATAACTTCGGCTTCACGTCTCCGCTCGAACCCCATCGGTTCTATGGTCGGCGTGATGGGTAAAAGACGACGATGCGTTCGTGCTCGGCGGGGTTCCGGCGCAGTAATGTTAGGCTCGTATTCCGCTACGCGATGAGCTTGCTCATGAACCACCTCTGCACGGTCGATGTCCAACGGCTCCGCGCCTTCGCGTGGATGGGCGCGTTGACGCTCTTCGTCCCCGCGTCGGGGGGATGCATTCGCGATCCCGACTGTGGCGTGTGCGACCCCAACAGCCTCGTGCTGCAAAGCATTGCTGGGATCAACCACCGCGGTCGCAAGGTCGTCTTGCTCAATCCGACCTGCGAAGGTGACGACTGTCCTCCTCCGCTCGAAAAGGGAACGTATTTCGTCAACGAAGTACTCCCCTGCCCGGACACGGAAGAAGCCAAGAACTCGGCGGACCGCGACGAGTGGTGCAAGCTCTCGCCGCTCGTCACCCAGTTCGGCATCGAGTTCGTCTTCAACAACCTCCTCGACCCACAGACCATCGAACTCGCGCGCCGAAGTCCCGACAATCCCCAACTCTTCGAGATCTATGACTGGAAGCCCGAGATCCTCTCGATCGAAGGTCCGGTCACACGCTACAACGGGGACTACATCCCAGGGCAAGCCGGCGAACCAGATCGGATCCCACGCTTCGTCAACTTGAGCTGTGCGGCGCAAGTCGAGGGTTTCGATCACGAAGATCTCGAGGATCCCGCGACGAACCCGTGCAATCGGCTCGACGGCACGACGCCCGTCAAAATGGAGCCTACGGCCGAGATCAAGTCGTTCCGCGGCAATACCACGGCGTTCGCTTCGGCCTGCTCGGCCCCCGCCGGTCAGCCCAACACCTGTTGCGACTTCTGCGATTGGTTCCTGTCGACTCGCATCGCCCGCTACGGCCTCACCGGTGCGAACACGCCGGTAACGGGTGACGAACTCTCGTTGCGCGAGCGCTTACCCTGGGCCGAAGAGGACGAACGGAATCCCAATCTGGACACGGCACTCCGTTGCAGCGAGGCGGCCGAACTCCCCGATGGATTCATCGCGGACAAATACCGCACGTGCGCTGCGTTCCAGATCGCGGTCGATCGTCGCGACGAAGAAAACGACTGGGTGTACCGCTGGGACTGCCCCCCGGAACTGAGCGACGAGGACCTGCGTGAACAGAAGCACCCGTGTTTCGTGCACAAGCTTCCGTTCTACGACCTGATGCGGGAAACCCATCCGGACTCACGTCCCACCGACGCCGACGTCGAGGCCGGACGCTATCCACGAGCCGAGAAGCTCACGGCGAAGTGCAATGTCACGAGCGACTGCGAGGACGTGCACGACCTTACGGGAACGGAGTGCATCGGCACCCACACCGATGGCAACGCCTGCCTCATGGATGCATCGGCCTACGCCGAAGGCGGCGCAGAAGCGGGGGCTTGCACGGCCGGATACTGCCGTCCGCAATGGTTCGTCGACTGCCGCGTCGATGCCGAAACCACCGGTGGCGACAACTCCTATTGCGTGGACCAACGCTACACGAGCGACGCTACGGCGGCGTGCAAGACGAGCACCGTGCCCTTCAGCGGTCTGTGCGACGACAACCAGCAAGGGTGCATGGGCGAGGATACCGGCACGATCGCCTTCTGCGATGGGAACCAAAACGGTCGCGTCACGGCCGGTGAATGTTGCCAGGAATCGCTCGGGGGCCCGGCCTACCCCAATACGTGCGACCCCTTCTATCAGGAGAATGTGGTCAGCGTGGCTCACTACCAACGCGACCAGAACTTACCGCCAGAGTCCCGCGACTGCGTCTGCCAACCGCTCGAGACCCTCGACGCCTCGAACGAGTACTGCGCACGTGCGATCGAGGTCGGGTGCTACGGCACCAACCCCGATGGCGAGTCCGAATATCTCACGAACCGCCACGGACAATTCGCGGTGAAGTTTCTCGCTCGGCTCGGCGGAATCGTCTACGACCCGGCCGCTAAAGGCTTTGCATGGTTTCCCGCCGATGGCGGCGGCGTTCCACGTGCGCGCATCGAAAACTGCGCGGAAGCGGCGAGGGGTGATGTGATCGGCGAACGCAACGTGCTCGACGGCTGGCGTGCTCACGACACGGCAGGGCGCGAACACTCCGAAGATTTCGATCGGGCGATGTGCTCCGGCCAGGAATACACGATCGAGTTCGTCGAACCCGACGACGGGGCGGGCCTCGAGGACAAGGTCGGCAACACCTTGTCGGGGCGCTCGATCTACAAGTTCGAGACGCCGCAGTTCCACATCGTCGCTCAGTCCGGATTTCCGCAAAGTCCGACCCGGATCGGTTCCTGCGATCGGTTCTCGCTCGACTTTTCGAACAGATACGATCTCAGCCCCGAGAATCTGAAAAAACTCCAGATCTACCGGCTCGACGATGATGGCGAACCGACGACCCCATCCGACCGATGCGATCGCATCGTGCCGGTCGCGGGCGGGCCCGCCTGCATCGCAACAGGACCCGAGTACCAGGCATCCACGGACGAATGCGCCGCACCGTGTTTGACGGTCGACATCGCCACCCACGGTGTCGGGGAGATCGCGGTCGAGATCGACACCTCACAGTTCGGGACGATCCTCGAGGCCGGGGTTCGCTACCGCTTGACCGCCCCGAGCGTGAGCCACTTCGAAGATGCGGTGAGCAATCCGGAGGCCTATGCGTCCGTGTTCTGGGACGCCTGCGGGATGCCGCTCGTGAGAGCCGGCGCCGAACCGTACCAATACGATTTCCGGATCGACCCGCCGAGCTGTTCGCAGGATGCCGATCGCGACGACGTTCCGCTCAGCTGCGACAACGCGCGCGACTTCGCGAACAACGACCAGAGCGACCTCGACTTCGACGGGGTCGGCGATGTGATCGATCTTTGTGTACTGGTACCGAGCGGCGGACCGAACACGGCGGACTCCGACGCGGATGCGATCGGGAACGAATGCGACACGTGTCGGCAGCGTCCGGACTTCTACAACGAGAGCGCGCTGCTGCTCGGACTGCGTCCGAACATGTACGTTCGCAACATTCCCCACCAAACCGACACCGATGACGATGGCATCGGCGACGCGTGCGACAACTGTGTCGTCACCCCGAACTGCCAGGATTACGGCCCGGACAACCCCTATCGATTGGGGGACCCGGTCGCCTTCGAGGACACGGCCATCTGTCAGCGCGACGACGACGCAAACATGGTCGGCGACAGCTGTGACGGGCAAATGATCAACCCCTTCGCCGCAGGGCCCATCGGGTTGGGCGATGATGACGACTTCGACCAAGACGGCGTCCGCAACATCGCGGATGCGTGTCCACGGCAACCGTTGACGGACCCCGCCCCCATCCTCTGCACGACCGACGAGGAATGCCCCCCCTCGCGAAGCTGCGCCCTCGATGCAGCCGGCGACAGTGGCCAATGCAACCATGTCGACACCGACGAGGACACGGTTGGCGACATCTGTGACACGTGCTCGGAGCTCGCCAATCAGTTTCAGGTCCTTCAAGGCGGCACCACCGAGGACGACCCGGATGGCGACTTCGTGGGCAGTTCCTGTGAGGCAGACATCCGCTGCGCCGACAGGGAACGGAATGCTCGGCCCTATGGATACTTCCCCGTTTCGGCCAACGGCTTCTGCTGCATCGCCGCCCTCACCGAGGATCCCGAGACGGGTGAGCTGACGAATCAGTTCACGCAGGACTCCTTGGTGGCTCCTCACCCCGAGATCCCCACGGAAGTGATTCCAGTGAGACGAGCCGAGCACTGTTCGCTCGATCAGCAGCAGGCCAACGAGTGTCGTGCTCTACCCCCTCAGCTCGACACGCGTCCTGGAATCTTCGTGCCGCCGTCGGGTTGTGAGGAGGCCTTTGCCGCCCATCCCGACATCACGGACCCGGCGGCCAACCTCGCAGCGCGCTACAACAACGAAAACAACCCGTTCGCGTCCTTCGATGAGCTGAACGCAACCCTGTGTCTGCTTCCGCAGTTCGATCAGGACTTCGACGGGCTCGGCGATACCTGCGACTTCTGTCCGCTCGACTTCGACCCGGAAAATCAGCCGTACCAGGACATCAACGGGCGGCTATTCCCGAACGAGGGAAGGTACTGCCACGGAGACTATAGTCTCAGCAATCGATGCGAGGACTTGGAACCCATGGATACGGGGACGGGTGGCTCCGGTGGTTCGGGTGGCGACCCATTGCCGCCCATGGATACAGGCGGAACGGGCCTTTGAACGGAGAGCAGCGTCTCCAGGATGCGCTGCCGTTGCAGTGATGACGACCGCCGCCAAACGCGAGCGATTCAAGGTTCGCGCATCCCCTGCGCGAGGGAATCGCTTCGAGCGCCAATCCAGCGTATCGATCTGGTGCCAACGGAAAGTCCTGCGGCCCGATGATTTTTCTCGGCCTCGTGCCGATCGTTGAAGCTCGACACCACCGTGCCGAGATCATGGTCAACGTCTCCGTTTGCATTCCCTGCGGCCTGCTGGCGGCCGCGCCTGCGTGCGACGTGGTTGGGTCTGGTTCCGCCATCACGGCGAAAGCATGGCGAACTGCAGGGTGGCCTACACGAAGCGAGCGAGGTTCAGAATGGTTCCTTTCCTCTACTAGCTGGTTCCTTCATGATGAGGTGAGTGTCAGCACCGTCGCCGCGTCGGCTCCTCCCGGGATCGCCGCCTGAACTTCTGGTTCACGACGCGCCCTCGGCCTGCCCCTACCTCCCCGATCAAGTGTCGCGGTTACCGCTCCGCCTGCCGATTCGGGCGCTGCAGCGGCAGGAATTCCACGATCGCCTCGAGATCGGGGACCGGCGCCAAGGCCTGCTGCTCTATCGCACGAACTGCCCTTCCTGTGCGGCGTGCGAACCGATTCGAATCGACGTCGGGCGGTTCGCAGCCAATCGCTCTCAGCGGCGAGCCTTCATGCGTGGCGAACAGGAGATCGTCACCGAGATCGGACCACTCGATCCCTCGCGAGAAAAGGTCGCGCTCTACAACCTCCACAAGTACGGTCGCAACCTGAGCACGGGCGAAGAGGCCATCGACTTCGACGGCTACCGCGCGTTTCTGGGCGAGTCGTGCTGCGATAGTTTCGAAATCCGGTATCGCTTTCGCGGTCGACTCATCGCCGTTGCGATCACCGATCGAAGCACTCGCGCGCTTTCCGCAGTGTACTGTTATTTCGATCCGCGAGCGAAGCGACTGAGCCCGGGTACCTACTCGATCCTCAAGCAGATCGACCTCGCGCGGCGCTGGGGGCTGCAGCACGTTTATCTCGGCCTGTACATTCGAGCGTGCGAATCGATGGCCTACAAAGGTCGGTTCATTCCGCACGAACGCCGAATCGGAGATCGTTGGGTCGAGATCGACCGAGTCGAAGATCCGATCCCTGGCTGATCTCGCCCCGTCAACCGTTGCTGGCGAATCCGCGGCCGCCGAGTCGACCCGACCCGACTTCATCCTCGATCGTGCGGGACCCCACCACCACTCGGTCGCGACCACCGCGTTTGGCGGCATAGAGCGCGGCGTCGGCCCGACGATCGAGCGCATCCGGAGATTCGCGGCCGTCCCACGTCACGAGCCCGATCGACACGGTCTGCGGGATCGTGAGGTCTCGTCCAACCCGCAGGGGTTCGCTCGAGAGGTGAATGCGAATGCGTTCGGCGACGAGGCGAGCATCGACCGAGGAGGTCGACGGCATCACGAGTTCGAACTCTTCGCCCCCGCGACGGACCAGCGAGTCGAAGCTCCGCACACACCTTCGCACCACGTCGGTGAACACAGACAGCACGGCATCCCCCACCGCATGCCCGAAATGGTCGTTGACGTGCTTGAAGTTGTCGAGGTCCATGAGCAACACCGACAACGGGCGCTGCTCACGGGCCGACCGATTCATCTCCGCCTCCAAGCAAGGAATGAGCTGGCTCCGATTGAGCGCATGCGTCAGTCCATCGGTCGTCGCCATCTGCTCGAGCTCGCTCGTTCGCACGGACAGTGCGAGATACTGGGCGACGATCCGACCGAGCGCCTCGTGCTCTTCGGTGAAAGCTTGAGGCCGTGCGGCCGAGACCGAGAAGACGCCAAGGGTCCGTTCACCGAGGCGCAGTGGAATACACATCACCGACCGGACCGGGAACATGCGCTCGGGATGCGGCATGAAGCGCTCGTCCGTCGCACCGTCGTCGACTCGGACCGCTTTCCCGTGCGCGACCGCCCATCCCATGAGTCCCTCGCCCTTCCGAAAACTCGGCGCCGGCAGTTCTGCGCCCGCACCCGCTCTAGCCACGGAGCGAAGCTCGGTTCCTTCGCACAGACGCACCGACGCGTGATCGGCGCGAAACGTTTGCAAGGCCGCATTGGTGGCACATTGAAGTGCACTCTCGAGTGCGTGGCCTTGGCCGAACGTCTCGACCAAGTCCGCTATCACTCGAATCTCATCGACCAACACACGCGCATCCTAGCCCGTTTGGATCTCCTGGCCAGGTCGAAAATCTCGTCGGAGTTAGAGCCGATGTATCCGGCTCGGGCCCATCGTGCTCGGAACCAAGCCACTCTGGTAGCGTGCGACTCCATGTCGCCTCATGGCCTCGAGCTCGCGATCCGCTTTTGGCTGGCGACGGCGACCGCAATCGCTCCCAACGTTGCCGAGGGCAGACGGGCCGAGGTTCAAGCCCGCAGCTCGACCCTCATGCGGGCGAATCACCCCATCGAGGCTGCCGAGGAGCTGGAACACGCCGCGTCCGCGTGGGGTGATCCGTTGCTCTTCCTTGCAGCGGCCGACATCTACTACGCAGAAGCACAACAGCGCCGAGATCGCGACCTCGCTCGGCGAGCTTGGGTTTGTGGTTCGATCGCCCTCGATGTGACGTACCCGCAACTCGAACCGACCTTCGACCCCAACGCGCGCAGCATCGCGGCCGCCGATGCGCTGACACTCATCCGTCGTGCCCAACACCTTCAGGCCAACGCTCAAATCCTCGTCAACCAGATCGCTCGCGAGCAGCTCGCAGCGCAAGGTGATGCCGTGCTTCATACGAAGGACACAGACCAAGCCAAGACGGGCCGCGCCCTCACGATCGCTGGGGCCACGGTCACATCGGTCGCTGGCCTTCTCCTCGGACTCGGCGCCGCAGGCGTCGCCCTAGGCGCTCAGCATCAACGCGCAGCGGAGCAACCGACGATTTACGGCGACGCCTACGACGAGGTTGCCCGCAAGGGCACGCGCGCCAACATCTTGGCCATCACCGGATTCTCCGCGGGTGCCGCGCTCGGAATCGCTGGCCTCACTCTACTCGCGGTCGGCCGTTGGCAATCGCGGCGCGGGCGTGGGTTTCGGGCGGGCCTGGTGGCGCAACAGCGGTTCGAGTACACCGGACCCTAGCCATGACCGAACTCTCGTCGACCCTCGATGTCGTCCCGTCCGCTCGAGGAGCCCGCCTTCGCGCTCATGCGGATGCGGTGTTCGAGCAGGTGAGCCCTTATTCAGGGTTTGGATTTCGCCACCACTGTCGGCGCCTCTTCCGATTCGCGACGATGCTGTTGGAGCGAGACGGCCTGCGGCTCGACTACGACGTCGCCTACATGATCGCGATGTGGCACGACCTCGGTATCCTCAGCGAACGCGATGAAGGGCACCACTACCTTCAGCGCAGCGTCGCGTTGTTCGAACGAGAAACCCGTGATTTGAATCTCGGCGAGACACCGCCGCAAATCCTCCGCGAGTGCATTCTCTACAACCATCGCTTGATGCCGGTCCCCAACTTGAGCCCGGTTGCCGAATGTTTTCGTCGAGCCGTCCTCATGGAACACAGCCGGGGCTTCTGCCGATTCGGCCTCGACCGTGCCTCCGTCGCCAAAGTTTTCGAAGAGTACCCACGAGGCAACTTCGATCGCGTGCTGCTCGACTTCGCATTTCGAACGCTTCGTCGTGAGCCCCTCAGCCTCGTCACGGGCATCTTTTTCGGCCTCGGCCATACCCCCATCGCAGAACGAGGAACGCCATGAACTCCCCCATCGACGATGCCGAGAAGCGCACCGAAATCGAAGCCGCGGCCTTCCGCCGCCTCGTCGCTCATCTGCAAGAACGAACCGACGTGCAAAATCTCGACATCATGAACCTCGCCGGATTTTGTCGAAACTGCCTCAGCAAGTGGTACACCGCCGAGGCGAATCTGCGTGGCGTAGAGTTGGAGCTCGAGCAGGCGCGGGACTGGATCTACGGGATGAGCTACGCCGACTGGAAGGCGAAGTTCCAGAAGTAGAGCGGCCTTGTTGATTCACGCGGAATCACTGCACATTCGGACCCGCGGACGTGGCTTCGAAGACCTTTCGGCCCAAGTTCAACGCGTCGTCCGAACGTGCAAAGTGCAACTCGGGCTCTGCAATGTGTTCGTCCATCACACGAGTGCTTCGCTCATTCTCTGCGAAAATGCGGATCCCGAAGTCCGGGACGATCTGGCTGCATTTGTCGCCCGCCTCGTTCCCGACGGCGATCCCAGGTTCGAGCACGACGCCGAGGGGCCCGACGACATGCCCGCTCACATCCGAACGATCCTCACGCAAAGCTCGATCACCCTTCCGGTTCGTGATGGACGAGCCGACCTCGGGACCTGGCAAGGCATCTATCTCTGGGAGCATCGCTGGGCTCCGCATGACCGCCGCGTGACGATCTCGGTATTCGGAGAATGATGACTACGCTGCGCAAGAGCCTGGCGAAAGCGATGACTCGAACGATCGCGACGTACCGATTGATCGAGGCGGGAGACCACGTGATGGTGGCGGTCTCGGGTGGCAAGGATAGCTACACGTTGCTCGACCTCCTCTGGGAGGCCAAGCGCCGGGCGCCATTCACCTTCGAGATCACCGCCGTCCACTTGGACCAGGGTCAGCCAGGCTACGACGGAGCGCCGTTGCAACGCTGGCTCGAAGACTTCGGAGCTCCCTATCGGATCGTTCGGCGAGACACGTACAGCAAAGTCATCGAGCTCGTGCCCGCGGACTCCGGGAAGAGCTACTGCGGACCGTGTTCGCGCATGCGACGAGGCATTTTGTATCGCATCGCCGAAGAGTTGGGATGCAACAAGATCGCCCTCGGTCATCATCGTGACGACACCCTCGAAACCCTGCTGCTGAATCTGTTCTACGCCGGAAAGCTGCAAGCCATGCCGGCCGGCTACACCACCGACGACGGCCGCTTCTTGGTCATCCGCCCGCTCATCGAATGTGCCGAAGCCGACATCGCCGAACATGCAGCTGCGTCCGGGTATCCCATCTTGCCGTGCAATCTATGTGGATCGCAGAACCATCTGCGTCGCGACGCGATGACGCGCCTCATCGACCAGCTCGAGGCCGACAACCCCAACGTGCGCTCCGTCATGCTCAATGCGTTGCGCAACGTTCATCCCACGCATTTGCTCGATCCCACCGTCGAGCGCTCGCACGCGGTCGAGACCGTGAGTCGCTCAGCTCGCCTTCCGATCCTCGACTCGTAGTCTTCCCGCGCTACAGAGCAAAAACTGCCTCCGCGGGCCCGAAAGCTCGGCGACCGGCTCGTCCCGGAACCGGGGCCGGAGCCTGCAAGTGACACCCACGACAAAGTGACACCCCGACGGGGTTCGCGTTCGGGCCGGACCTCGCCATTGCCGGTGCTTCAGCGTTCGGGACGCGCACACATCGTCCGTCGTGGAGGTTCGCCGCTCATGGGGGACCGACGAAAGTACAACTTGGGGTTGCAAGAGAAATACTTGCTCCCGAGCAGCACCTGCACCGAGGGGCTTCGCGTATTGACCGCACCCGGGGGCGTGTTCACACTACGTCGCATGCCGGGTTATCAGCAAGATCCTCGCCATACGTCGAGAACCTATGCGACGTCGCGTCCAGACTTGGAAACAGGTGTCCGGACGTTCATGAGCGGCGTATATGCGTGGATGGCGTTCGGGTTCGCAATCACAGCTGCGGCAGGTTACTTCGTTGCGTCGACCCCTCACGTGTTCGCTTTGGTCCACAGCGGATACCTCGCATGGGTATTTCTCCTCGCCCCGCTCGCGCTCTCGATGTTTATTTTCCCGAGGATCCCAAACATGGACACCCCGATCGCGATCGGGATGTTCGTCGTGTTCGCGGCTTCGATCGGGGTGTGGTTCTCGTACATCCCGCTCGCCTATTCGAGCGCGAGTATCTTCACGATCCTCGCTGGCACGATCGCGATGTTTGTGGGGACATCGCTCGCTGGATGGTTCACGAAGCGAGATCTTTCAGGCATCGCTCAGTTCTTCGTCATGGCGTTGCTGGGGGCGGTCTTTGCCTCGCTCGTGAACATCATCTTTATTGGCAGCGGTGGGATGAGTCTCTTCATTTCCGCCATCGTGGCCGTCGTCGCCGCTGGGTTGACCGCCTACCACACGCAGGCCGTCAAGCAGATGTACTTGGTCAACGGCAACCGCTCGAACCTTGCAATCCTGGGCGCTCTGCTCTTGTACGTGGACTTCATCAATCTCTTCGTTTCACTGCTGAGGTTGTTCGGCTCGCGCGACTAAAGCACGAAGACCGGACTACGACCGATCCCGCGCGCGTTTGAAACGACGACGCCCCAAAGTCGAGGTCCACACGTTCGCTCGCGCGCAGCTCGAATCACCCGAAAGTCGCCGTCGCGGTGACGATCTGCTACGGTGCGAACGTGTCATCTGCGTCCATCCTCATCTGGTTTCTCCTGATGGGGCTCTTGCGACCGAGCGATGATGCCAACGCCCCACGAAATCCGTTCTCGGCCGAGGACGGAACTGGATCTCTCGCCGTCCCACCGGATCCGCTGCTCCGGCCTTGGCCCGCACCTGGGTCGAGAACTGATGGTGACTCGACGAGAGCGCTGATGTCCCGCGACCTGCGGGACCCCTTTCGCGCGAAGGCGACCCATGGTTCGTTTCCATCGAATCGGCAGGTCACCGCCTTCACCGTGATCGGCGATTTGCGCAATCCCTTCGCGGTGCCTCCTCAACACGCCCCTCCGGGGCTGAGTGTTCACGCCCCTGCCGGGCCGACCCCTGCCGGGCCGACCCCTGCCGGGCTGAGTGCTCACGCCCCTGCCGGGCCGAGTGCGCGAACCATCCCAAGCGACCTCCGGGACCCGTTCACGACTCCTTCGATGGTGAGGACCCCGGCGCCGACCGACTGCCCGCTCGCGCCCGACGACGGCTCCCAGATCCAGCGACCTCATGGCTTGACGCCCAAAATCTGCCGCTAGCGCAGAGCGGGTACGGTTCCTCCGCCATCGAGGGCACGACGAGACACGAGTACGCTCTGGGTCGCATGACTGACGACGACCCGGGCTCCGTCCGCTCGGTTGCCAGTCCGAGCGTGGTGGCGGGTGGCGACGTCCAGGACTTCCCCGTCCCCGAACGCCCTTGAAACGATCAACCGATCGTCGTCAAGGCGGGTGTCCGGGGTCGTCACTTGGGACGACCGCCGCCGCAGCCAACGGTTGTTTCTCGGCCGGGGGAGTCTCGTCGTCCTTCTCGATCGCTTTCGCATCGGCGGCAGCGGGGAGCCCCTCGACGCCGTCCGAAGCATCCTCCCACCTCGCACGAAGCTTCTTCACGCGTTCTCCACGAGCTTCCGACCCCGCCGAATACGCAAAGCCCGCGCTCGCCAGTTCCGAGCCTCGCATCAGCGAGTCGGCGCCAATGCCTGCCACAACGCAAGCCAATGCCGAGACTGCGACCACCGCACGAGCCCCTGGTGATTCCATGACTGGCACTTCGACGTCGGGGCGCGGTCGAAAATACATCGCCACGATGAGCCTCAGGTAGTAGTAGGCCCCGATCACCGAATTGATGAGGGCGGCGATGACCAACAGACGCAATCCATAGTTGTCGTTTTCGAAGGCCACGCGGAACACCGAGAGCTTGCCGATGAACCCGGCCGTCGGTGGCATGCCCATGAGTGACAACAAACAGATCGTCATCCCGAACGCGACGCCTGGATTGCGCTGCGCGAGGCCAGACCACTGGTGCGTGTTCAGGCCCTCCGAACGATATCCACCGAACCAGGCGACACATGCAAAGCAACCCATCGTTGCCACCGCATACGTCAGTAGATAGTAAAGCACCGAGGCGACGGCGAAATCACCCGTGACGAGGGCCCAGTTCGCGAGTTCGCTGTTCCCCGCGGTCGCAGCCCGACCATAGAAGCTCGCAGCCGCGACCACACCGATCAGCGCGTAACCGACATGCGCGATCGAGCTGAATGCCAACATCCGTTTGACGTTCGTCTGCGTGACGGCAGCCAGGTTGCCGACCGTCATCGTCAACAGCGCAACGATCGCGACCGGCGAAGTCCACCCGTAAGGTTCCACCACCATCGTGCGAAGGTGAAACACACCAACCATCAACTTCAGCAGGGCCGCGAACCCACCGAGCTTGACCGCCGCTGCCATGAACGCAGTCGTGGGAGTCGGTGCCCCGTCGTAAGCGTCCGGCGTCCACATGTGGAATGGGACAGCGCTGATCTTGAAGAGCAACGCAGCCAGAACCAGGAACACACCCGGAATCAGCAAAGCGGCCGGCGCAAAACCGATGATCGCCGCATCGCGAGCCGGTCCGCCCCCTTGACCGTTCAAGGTCATCAACAGGTCATCTTGCGAAGCCCGCCAACGATGGAACACCCCCTGAACCTCCGTCGCCAACTCGGGCAGCGAGAACGTTCCGGTAGCGCCATAAAGCAGCGCGATGCCCATCAACAACAATGCGGAGGCAAACGCCCCCATCAAGAAATACTTGAGTGCGGCCTCCGGCGAGTGCTTCGTATTCCATCGCGCTCCCGCCAACACGTACACGCCGATGCTCATCGTCTCGATGCCGAGGAACAACGCGAGCAGGTCGTTGGCGTGGAACAGGATCATGATCCCGAACGCCGCAATGAAGATCAGCGCCTCTTGTTCGCCGTACTCGAATCGTTGCGTCCTCGCGTAATCCCCGCAAAACAACATCGTGCCCGCACAGATCGCGAGCAACCCGAGGTCGAGCAACAACGAGAACTGGTCGACGACGAGAAACCCTGAAAATACGGGAACCCCTGCATCGTAGGCCGGCGTACCGAACTGAAGACCGAGCAAACACGCCGCGATCCCGACGCCGACCAAGGCGAGCCGACGCTGGAACGCACGCAGACCCGGCGCAGCGTAGGCATCGGTGACAAGCAGCAAAAGCGACCAGAGCGCGACCACCATCATCGGTGCGAGGTGGCCGAGATCCGTCAACGTGGAAGTCGTCGAAGCGACGACCGCGGGAGCTGCGAGTGCGTCCATCAATGGTCTGCCTTTCCGTGGCCATTCGCCCCCTCTGGGGGGTGAGGCAAAGTCTTCCGAGCCGCTCTCGGTGAGGCCTTCTGTTGCGCGCCAAGGATGCTCGCGGGTCGCTCGTCACCATAGGCCGCGATGAGCGTGGCCAGCGGATCTTTGCACGCAGACTCGAGGTCCGAGAGCATCATCGCTTCGTTTGGACGACCGTACTGGGCGGACGTCCCCTGCTTGAGCGATGCGCAACGTTTGAGCTGGAATTCGGTCACCGCCGCCTTCGAGGTGGGATCGATCCGATCGAGGAATGGGCCGGGAAACAGGCCCATGAACACGATGAGGGCCAGGACCGGGACGAAGACGATGACTTCACGGAGGTTCAAATCCTCGAGGCCTTCGTTCTTCGGATTGGTCAACGGTCCGAACATGACCTTCTGAAATAGGTGGAGCAGGTAGACCGCACCGAGCACGACGCCCGTCGCCGACAAGGCGATGAGCAAAGGGACTTGCCGCAGGACGATCCCTCCATGAGTAAACGTGCCGACCAGGATCAAAAACTCACCGATGAATCCGACCAAACCTGGAAGCCCGGCGGATCCAAACAATGCGATGAGGAAGGCCGCGCCAAACCAAGGCATCACTTTCGCGATTCCGCCGAACTCGGAAATCGCGCGAGTGTGTCGGCGCTCATACAGGATGCCGATACACATGAACAACGCCCCGGTCGTCAGGCCGTGCCCAAGGCTTTGGAACGTTGCGCCGGTTAGGCCTTGAACGCTCCACCCAGCGATCCCGAGGACGATGAAGCCCATGTGGCTCACCGACGAATAGGCGACGAGACGCTTCGCATCCGTCTGAACCCACGCGACGAGGGCTCCGTAGATGATCCCGATCACGGCCAACAGCGCCAGCGTTTGTGCCCCTTCGCCAGCTGCCAACGGAAACAACGGGAACGCAAATCGGATGAGACCGTACGTCCCGAGTTTGAGCATGACGCCCGCAAGAATCACGGAGCCCGGTGTCGGGGCTTGGGTATGTGCGTCGGGCAGCCAAGTATGAACGGGGAAGAGCGGGACCTTGATCGCGAAGCTGAGCACGAATGCCCAAAAACACCAGTACTGCGCCGTGGTGGGCAGGACGACCCGGTTGAGCTCCACGAAGTCGAACGTCCAAATCCCACCGCTCGCGTTGTAGTGAGCGACAGCCAAGTACAGGATCGCGGCGAGCATCAACGCCGAACCGATCATCGTGTAGATGAAGAACTTGATCGCCGCGCGGACCCGCTGCTCACTGCCCCACACCCCGATGATGAGGTACATGGGCACGAGCATCACTTCCCAAAACGTGAAGAAGAGGATGAGGTCGAGCGCGAACAGACAGCCGAGCATCCCGGTCTCGAGCACCAGCATCGCTGCAACGAACTCACCTCCTCGACGTTCGATCGTCGTCCAGGCACCGAGAATGCAAATCGGGGTCAAGAGCGTGGTCAGCAAAACGATCCACAGCGAAAACCCATCGATCCCGATGTGATAGTTCACACCGAATTCCTGGATCCACGGCACATTCGTCTCGAACTGAAACCCCGCCTCACCGACTTGGAATGCGCCCAAGAGCGGCAAGGAGACCAGGAACTCGAGTACGGCAACGGTGACCCCCACCCCTTTGGCGAGCTGGGTTTCCTGTTGCGGAAGCGTTGCCGCAATGATCGCGCCGACGATCGGCAGCACCAACAACACGGTCAGTAAGTGGTTCATGGCGCGTTCCCTTCAGCCCCATCTTGCGGCGGCCGGCGATTCGGATGCTCCCCCGACCGAGCCGGGAGATCGAACTCGAAGAGGCCGAGGATCTTCATCTTGATGGACTGAGCGCCCATCGTCGGACGAAGGCCACCCGCATCGACAGAGTTGAGCGGCGAGGCCCCCCACTTCGAGATCATGGGATTGAGATAGATGGACCCGAGCAAGATACCGACGCCCACGAGCAGGGTCGCGAGATAGCGCCGAACGTTGCCGTTGTGCCAGATCTTGACGCCGCCACCCACGAACGAGACCAGTCCGGTCGTTCCTCCGACACCGAGTCCGTCGATGAGGACCGAGTCGATGAACCGGTAGCAGACCTGGCCGAGCATGTTGACGGCCGAAATGATGTACGCGTAGCCCTCGTCGACGAAGTACTTGCCGTAGCTCAAACGGTGCGCGACAGCCATGGCGGGGATGGTCAGCCATCGCTCGACGACCGCCGAGGGTCCGTCTTTGTACAGTGCTCGAGCCACGTAAATGGACGTCGCTGCGACCGCGACGCTGAGGCCCATGAATGCGATCTCGCCGAGTGCGGTGACATGCCCGTGCTCCACGACGCCCGCCACGGGACGGAGGCCCAGTCGAATCCCAGGATCGGTGAAACTCTCGCTGAGCTCGACGATCGGGGCGAGCCAAACATCGAAGGCGTGAGGAAGGGCGTGGCTGCCCGGCAATGCGTGCGGGTAGCCCAGGAATCCGCCGACGGTCGCAAGTCCAGCGAGGATCACGAGCGGAAGCGACATGATCCAATGCTCGCGAACGTAGTGATCCCAGGTGTGGTGATCACCACGAAACTCCCCCTCGAACGTGAGGAAGTAGAGGCGAAACATATAGAACGCGGTACAGGCTGCAGCGGCGAGGCCCAAGCCGTATCCGACGTAATTGATCGCGACACTCCACTGACTCTCGTTGAGATACGCGTGCAGCAGGATCTCGTCTTTCGAGAAGAAACCGGCGAACGGGGGAATGCCCGAGATGGCGAGGCAACTGATCAAGAAGGTCCAGGCCGTGACGGGCATCTTCTTGCGGAGGCCCCCCATCGACTGGATGTCTTGATTGTGGTGGCAAGCCTCGATGACGGCCCCGGACCCGAGGAACAGGCAAGCCTTGAAGAAGGCGTGGGTCACGAGGTGGAAGATCGCCGAAACCCACGCACCCATCCCGACCGCGAGGAACATGTATCCCAGCTGCGAAACGGTCGAATACGCCAGGACCTTCTTGATGTCGTTCTGGGTGATTCCGATCGTCGCGGCAAAGAACGCCGTGAGGGCTCCCACGAGGGCGATGACCGCCATCGTGAGCGGGGCCAACGCGAAGAGGAAGTTGAGGCGAACGATGAGGTACACCCCTGCGGTCACCATCGTCGCGGCATGAATGAGCGCCGAAACCGGGGTTGGCCCGGCCATGGCGTCGGGGAGCCACACGTAGAGCGGGATTTGTGCGCTCTTGCCGGTGCATCCGAGGAAGAGGCACATCGTCGCAACGGTCGCCAACGAGACACCGAAGATCGTGCCGACCACGAACGGCGAGTTTTCGCCCGGGGCACAGAACTCGGCGATGCGATCGAAGTCCAAGCTACCGACGACCGCGTAGATGATGAGCATCGCCAGGACGACGCCGAAGTCCCCGATACGGTTGACGATGAACGCTTTGCGCCCCGCCGTCGCTTTCTCGTCGTCGGTGAACCAAAACCCGATGAGCAGGTACGAACAGAGACCGACGCCTTCCCAACCGACGAACAGGATCACCAGCGACTTGCCCAGCACGAGGGTCAACATCGCCGCCATGAACAGATTCAGATACGCAAAGTACCGGTGGTACGCATGGTCGTGCGCCATGTACCCGACGCTGAAGATGTGGATGAGCAGCCCCACCCCGGTGATGACCATGCACATCACGGCGGACAGGTGGTCGAGCACGAAGTCGAAGCCAACGTCGGTTTCGCCGGAGGCAATCCAGGTGTAGGCGTGCTGAACGACTCGGCCACCTGGGGCCGTGCCGCTCAACAGGTTCTCGCTCACCAACGAGAACGTGAAGAAACACGAGAATGCGACGGCACCGATCGCGACCAGGTGCACGATCTCCTTGCCCACACGCTCGCCCAGACTACGGATTAGCCAAGCACCGAAGAACAGGTTGAACACCGCGCCAACGAGCGGGGACAACGGAATCCAGTAGAGATTGAACGATTCAGTCATGGCCGGGCCGCCTCTTACAGCTGAGCGTTGAGGTCAGGTCAGTCTCTCAGCATCGACAAGTCGTCGACGTCCGAGCGATTGCGCGTTCGAAAAATGCTGACGACGATGGCCAAGCCAACCGCCGCCTCCGCGGCCGCGACCGCGATGACGAACATGGCAAAGACCTGGCCGTCGAGCCGTCCCCACATCCGGGAAAAGGTCACGAGCGCCATATTCGCGCCGTTGAGCATGAGCTCGATGCCCATGAGGATGATGAGGACGTTGCGTCGCATCAGGACGCCGACCGTCCCAATGAGGAAGAGCGCCGCGGACAGATAGAGGAAGTGGGTGATCGGCACCATGGTTGCTAGAGCTCCAAGCTCATGTCCCGCCGTCGTGCCCAGTGGCCGACGGTGCTCCAAAATCGTGAGCGGGAACGGGTGAGTGACCGAGGACCTCATCGGCCAAATCGTCGGGATCGAGGCCCGCTGCTGAGCGCTCGGTTCCGGCAAATCCTCGCAAGACGGCTTCCTTTTCGCGGTCTCGCCGTGAACGGGCGACCACGACGGCCCCGACGACCGCCGCCAACAACAGGAACGAGACCGACTCGAAGGCGAACAAGTAGTCGTAGAAGAGGAGCCGTCCGAGCGAATCGGCGCTACCGAAATCACGGAGCTCGAGCGGCGGTCCGTAGGTCACGTACTGCCGAGCCAACGTGCCGGTGAGCACCCAAATGAGAAATCCCACCGTGATGCCGACCGCGGCGAAATATCCGGCCCGCGCGGTCGGAGACGGCCGACGGTGCTCGGCTCGTCCGGATTCGTCGACGTCGAGCACCATGATGACGAAGACGAACAGCACCATCATGGCGCCGGCATAGACGAGGACCTGAATCGCCGCGAGAAACGTGGCGCTCAACAGGACGTAACAAACCGCAACGGAGAAAAAGCTCGCGACCAGCCATACGGCCGCAACCACGGGATTGCTGCGAGTCATCGTGACGATGGCCGAAAACACGGCCAACGCGGCGAATGCCAAAAACGTCAGTTCCACGGCGGACATCATGGCGAATACCTCCTCAACGCGGTCACGACCGTCATCACGTCCCTCCAGGGCTGAAGGGGATCGCGGACTCGGTCGAATGAGCGTGCGTCGACGCTTTCACTTTCGCCTCGAACTCGGGTCGGAACTTGGTGAGAAACGCGAGCGTGGGCCAGGCCGCAGCGTCACCCAATGCACAGATCGTGTTCCCAGCAATGCCATCCGCGATCGAGGCCATGAGGTCGACATCGCCGGAGCGGCCATGCCCAAAGGCAACACGATGCGCCACGGAGGCGAGCCAACCAGTTCCTTCGCGGCACGGCGTGCACTGACCACAACTCTCATCGTGGAAAAAGTGCAGGATTCGCCACGCGATCTTCGGGATATCGGTGGTTTCGTCCATGACGACCATTCCACCCGATCCTGCCATCGTACGCAGCGTTCGACCGCCGCCGAGGTCGAACTTGACCCCTGGACGCACTTCGACCTCACGGATCGAAGGATCCTGCTGCAGCGCGTCGAATTCGAATGGGACGTCCAGCTCTTCGGGTGTGAGCGCCGGCATCGAGACCCCACCAGGGATCACCGCTTTGACGGCCTTGTCGTCGCGCACCCCGTCACAAACGTCTTCGATGATCTCCCGCCCCGTCAGGCGAAGGGGAACCTCGTAGACGCCGGGCTTGTTGACGTGACCACACACGGACAGCAATCGCAGTCCGCCCGATCGCCCGGTGCCAAGCTCCGCGAACGCCTTCCCTCCGTGCGCGATGATCCACGGGAGATTCGCGATCGTTTCGACGTTGTTCACGACCGTGGGTTGCCCCCAGAGCCCCTTCACCGCTGGAAACGGGGGCTTGAGGCGTGGCCAACCGCGGCCACCCTCGAGGCTGGAGAGCAACGCTGTCTCCTCCCCACAAATGTAGGCCCCGAGCCCTCGGCAGACCGTGATGTCGAGATCCACGTCCGAGCCGAAGATCCGGCGACCGAGGTACCCCTTGGCGTAGGCTTGCTCGACCGCAGCCTCGAGCACGCGATACTCGCGGACCATCTCGCCGCGAATGTAGATGTACGCGCTACGCACCCGCAGACAGCGACACGCGATGATCATCCCCTCGACGAGCAGGTGCGGATCCCAGTAGAGGATGTGGCGATCCTTGAAGGTGCCCGGCTCGCTCTCGTCGGCATTGATGACGAGGTAAACGGTTTGGGCGCCCTTGGGGACGAAGCTCCACTTCAATCCGGTGGGAAACCCAGCGCCTCCACGGCCGCGAAGGTTGGAGGCCTTGACCTCGTCGAGGATCGTCGCGGGATCCATTCTCACCGCTTGCCGAGCACTCGAGTAGCCACCCTTGCGCTCCACGTGGGCGATGTCCTTGGCTCCCGGATCATCGAAGTTGGCGCTGACGATCTTCGTGTCGAACAGTCCCATGATGCTTCCTTCGGACGCGTCTAACGGCCCAGATCTTCGGGGATCCGGCCCTCTTCCAACGCATCAATGATCTGGTCGATTTTCTCGACGTTCAGCTGCTCGAAGTAAAGGGGAATTTCGGGCTGCCCGCGTTCATTGATCTGCGCGACGGGACCGAAACCACACGCGGCGAGACATTCGACTTCGGCCAACGTCACGCGACCATCCTCGGTGGTTCCGCGGTTATCGACCCCGAGCCGACGCTTGCAATGATCGAAGACTTCGTAGGCCCCTTCGAGCATGCAGCCGATGTTGGTGCAGATCTGCAGGTGGTAACGCCCAACGTCCTCTTTGTTGAGCATCGTGTAGAAGGTGGCGACCCCCTTCACGTGCGACGCAGGAACCCCGAGTCGGGCGCCAACGAGCTCGAAAACTTCGCTGTCGACCTTCCCGAACTGCTCCTGAGCCATGGAAAGAATGGACAGCGTCAGGGCCTTGCCAGCCGCTTCCGGTGGAAAGCGCGACCACATCTTCTCGATCCGCGCCTCGATTTCTGGGGATAGATGCTTCTCGGTCACGGTGAGTCGCAGGCGGCTATGAATCGTCGCGCACCCTAGGATGGGGCCGAAAACAAGTCAACGGAGAACGCGACCACCTGCGACGAACGAGAGCTCGAAGCGTCTTCGCCGCGAACGTGACGGTTGCATCGGAGTTCGCAGGGGAATGAACACATTCCCCCGATGCAATGCCGAGAGCCTAGAGCTCGTCGGGTCCAGCAGTGAGGCGCGCTACCATGCAGACAGCACCCTCGAGCTCCGCCGAGGCTTGGAAGTTTGCACTTCGAGCCAATCCCGGATCCACGTCAGACGCAGGAACCGGCGAGAATCCGAGTTTTCCGGCGAAGAAGTCGGTCGCCGTGTTGGTCAGCAGGTAGCAACGTGAGGCTCCCAGCGTCCGCGCCCGACGAAGCACGATGTCGCCGAGGACCCAGCCGAGTCCTTGTCCCCTACGTGCGGGTGCGACCGCCAGGCCAAACAAGAACGCGACCGTTCCCAACACCATCACGCTCACGCAACCAGCCAGGCCACCCACGTCGCGAATGACCAAGGTTTCGACGTCATCGGACGGGACGATGCGCGGCAGGCCGTAACCATCGAGCAAGTCCTGAACGAGCGGACCATCTTCGGGAGTGGCAAAGGTCACCGGATCGCCGAGGTCGAGGAGCAGCTTGTCCGCAAGGCCACCGAAGTCTCCAGAGGACATCAGCACGACCGTGTCGCCCGGTACTGCACGTTCGAGAATCGAATCCGCCAGTGCATCGATCGACGCGTATGACTTGGCGGCAACCCCGCGGGCACTGATTCCCTGTGCGACTTTGACGGTATCGAGGAGCTGGCCGGAAGGGACCTTCTCGGGCCGAAAGACCGGAGCGATATACACCCACGAAGCCACGTCGAACGCTTTGGCGTAGGCCTCGGTGAACTCACTCCGACGCGAGGAGCTGCTTCTCGGTTCGAAACAAGCGTGCAGCGCATGATCGGGATAGCGCTTTCGCAGCCCTCGAAGCGTGAGCTCGACGGCGGTCGGATGATGGGCGAAGTCGAAGAACAAACGGACTCCAGCCGCCATGCCGAGCAGCTCCTGGCGCTTTTTCACTCCGCGAAAACGAGCGATCGCGAGCCGCAGGACGTCGGCGTCGATCCCCTCGAGACGCCCAATGGCGATCGCCGCGAGGGCATTCGCCACGTTGTATTCGCCGACGAGATGGGTCGAAAAGTGGCCCAGGCTGCGTCCACGCTCCAAGACCTCGAAGCGCGTTCTGCGACCACCCGCGGCCCCCATCAATGCGATGAACTCGCAGTCATCGGAGACGGGTCCCCGTCGAGCACCGGTGGCTCGCGGCGGGATGACGCGATAGCGGGAGACGTTGCAACGAGCACGCTTGCCGAGGGCGAGCGCTTCCGGTTGATCGGCTGCGACGACGAGATCTCCCGAAGGATCGATCGTATCGATGAATGCAGCAAAGGCGGCACGCACATCGTCCATGGTGGGAAAGATGTCGACGTGGTCGTGTTCGACCGAAGTCAGCACCGCACGGTGCGGTCCGTAGTGCAGGAACTTGGATCCCTTGTCGAAGAACGCGGTGTTGTACTCGTCGCCCTCGATCACGAAGGGCCGGCCGCTGCCGAGATGAGCCCCCGTGCCGAAGTTGAGCGATACGCCACCAATCAGGAACGAAGGGTCGAGTTCGCCCGCACGCAACAACCAGGCAACGAGCGTCGTCGTCGTGGTTTTGCCGTGGGTTCCCGCGACGACGATGCTCTCGCGCCCCGGCAACAAGGCCTTGGCGAGCATGCTGGGGAAGCTTTCGAGCGGAAGCCCGCGGCGCTCGGCTTCGAGCACTTCGGGGTGATCGGGCGGACAGACATTGCCCACGACGACGTGGTCGGGACCCCAACCGAGATGGACCGCGTCGTAGCCCAAGAAGACGGGGATCTCCGCCCGCCTCAGTTGATCGGACATGGGGGGATACACACCAACGTCGGATCCGCGAACGTCGTGCCCAGCTTGCTTGAGCAGGCCGGCGAGGGCTCCCATCCCCGTGCCCGCGATCCCTATCATGTGGATCTTCAAGGCGCGCCAGTCTGATCCCCTGCGCGCACCGGGTCAACCGTCGACGCAGTTTCGATCGAAGCCACCCCGCGGGCCTTCGCGAGGCTCGCGCAGCCCTACCAAACGGTGTTTACGCCGAAGCGGCCTGTCCGCCGTCAGGCTCGTCACTCGGTTCGGCGGTGATTCCACCGCCCTTTTGTTGCCGGCGGGCGTAGGCCCATAAGCAAAGCAACGAAGCCGGGGTCATCCCGCGGATCCGTGCAGCCTGGCCGGTGCTCGTGGGGCGGACCTGCGCCAGACGCTGCCGCGCTTCGATGCTCAGCCCCGGCAGCGTCTGGTAATCGAGGTCCGGAGGCAGCGGCAGGTCGGAAGCACCGTGTTGGGTGCGTTTGATCTCCGCCTCCAAGCGGTTCACGTACCCCGCATAGGTGCGCTCGGCGTGAACCCGCGCGAGGAGCCATGCGGGGACCTCTGCAGACGCGACCTCGCTTGCACTTGCGGCCAGCCCTTGGGGGGCGTGAAACAATCGCGCGACGAGTCCGAGCCGTTCTTGCACCCGCTCGTATCGAGCCTCCGAAATCAGCCCTGCCCGTCGGGCGAGATCGCTCAATCGCGCATCCGCGTTGTCCTCGCGCAGCAGGATGCGGTACTCCGCGCGCGACGTGAACATCCGGTACGGCTCGTCGCATCCTTGAGTCACGAGGTCGTCGACCATGACACCCATGTAGCCTTGGTCGCGCTGGATGAGCAGCGGATCACGTCCAAACGACCAAAGCGCAGCATTGGCCCCGGCGACGAGTCCCTGTGCCCCCGCCTCTTCGTACCCGGAGGTCCCGTTGACCTGACCCGCGAAGTAGAGGCCTTCGCAATCCTTGCTGCCAAACGTATGCGACAGCGCCCGAGCATCGACCGCGTCGTATTCGACGGCGTAGCCCGGGCGCAGCATTTGGGCCCGTTCGAGCCCCGGGATCGTTGCGACGAGCTCGGCTTGGGCCGCGGCGGGGAGGCTCGTCGAGATTCCGCTCGGGTACACGCTGTCGGTGTTCAACCCTTCGGGTTCGAGAAACACCTGATGGCGGTCACGATGGCTGAAGCGGACGACCTTGTCTTCGATCGACGGGCAGTACCGCGGACCTCGTCCTTGGATCTGCCCCGAATACATCGGTGACTCGTGCAAGTGAGCCCGGATGACCTCGTGCGTCCGCGCCGTCGTCCACGTGAGATAGCAGTTCACCTGGGGCAGGAGCGGCGGCGGTGGCTCGATGTCGTCGGCCAACGTGAACCGCGGGCACGGATCCTCGGAGGGCTGCACCTCGGCTTGGCTGACGTCGATCGTGCGTCCGTCGAGCCGAGGAGGCGTCCCGGTCTTGAGCCGTTGCAAACGAAACCCGAGCGCTCGAAGCCGCTCCGACAAGGCCGTGGCCGGTGCTTCGCCCACACGCCCCCCCGGGGTTTGGGTCGAGCCGGTATGCAACACGCCGCCGAGAAACGTACCGGTCGTGACCACGACCGCGTCGGCCGACACGAACGAACCATCGCTCAATGTCACGCCGGTGACCCGCGCGGAGGATCCGGGGGCCAACTCGACCGCGACGACCAACCCTTCGATCACTTCGACCGAGGGATGGCCGACGAGAGCCTGCATGGCATGGACACCGTACCGTTGCTTGTCGACCTGCAAGCGCGTCGACTGCACGGCGGGGCCCTTCGATCGATTGAGCACGCGCCCGTGGATCGAACAAGCATCGGCCGCACGGCCCATGAATCCACCCAACGCATCGATCTCTTTGACGAGATGCCCCTTCGCGACGCCACCCACGCTCGGGTTGCAGGGCGTTTGCCCGATCGTGCCGATGCTGCCCGTGACCACCCGTACGTGGGCACCCACGCGAGCGGCCGCAAATGCAGCTTCGAGGCCGGCGTGACCACCACCGACGACCAGAACGGTTGGCATGGGGCCGAACTATGACGCAGGTGTCGTTGTGAAGCCAGGCACAAACTACCGCCGGGGAGACGCCCCCGCGCACGCGGCTCGGGTTTACCCTCCTTCCGGTGCCCGGATTCGTTTCGATCGTGGGTGCAGGTCCCTGGGATCCCGAGCTGCTCACCCTCGGAGGCAAACGTCGCCTCGAAGCTGCCGAGGTGGTGATCGCCGATTATCTCGCCAATCCCGACCTGCTGTTTCATGCCCCTCGTGGGGCCGAGATCATTCAGCGGCAACGGGGCGTGAGCGAAGTTCTGCGCCTACAGCAGCCCGAACTCAACACCCTCATGATCGACCGCGCCAAGGCGGGACTCTACGTCGTTCGGCTCAAAGGTGGCGACCCCTGCATGTTCGGTCGTGGAGGCGAAGAAGCTCAGGTCCTGCGCCAAGCGGGGATCGACTTCGAGTTCGTCCCCGGCGTGAGTTCCCCGATCGCCGCACCGCAAGCCGCAGGCATCCCGGTCACGCATCGGGATCACACGCCCGCGGTCACATTCGTGTCGGGCTACGAGGCCTACGACAAAGCTGGACTCCACGTCGAATGGGAGCACTTGGCCCGGAGCGCAGGGACGATCGTTCTCATGATGAGCGTCCGCAATGCGCGGGACAATGCCGGCCGTCTGATGTCTGCGGGACGAGCCCCGACCACGCCCGCGGCGGTCGTCCGCTGGGGAACGCGAGGGATCCAACAAACCGTTGTGGGAACGCTCGCGGACATTGCCGATCGCGTCGACGAAGCGGAGATTCGGGCTCCCGCAGTGATGGTCGTCGGCGACGTCGTGCGCTTGCGGGAAGAGCTCGCGTGGCTCGAACGGAGGCCGTTGTTTGGGCATCGGATCGTGGTGACGCGGGGGCTCGAGCGATCGCAAAGCTTGGCGGAACGCCTGGCGAAGCTCGGAGCCGACGTGGCAACGGTGCCTTGCGTCGCGATCGACCCGCCCACGGACCCCATTGCCTTCGAGGACGCCGTGGCTCGAGTCGCGACGTTCGACGGTGTCATCCTCACGAGCCCGAACGGCGCGGATGCGTTCATGACCAGCTTGTTGCGGCAAGGTCTCGACGTTCGTGCCCTTGCCCACAAACACGTCGTCGTCGTGGGCGAAGGGACGGCGAAAGCGTGCCGTCACCGCGGCTTGCTCCCCGACCTCGTCCCCGACGAGGGGCGCTCCGAAGGCATCGTCGAAACGCTCAGAGACCGCGATCTCTTGCGCGCCTCATGGCTCCACGTGCGCGCCGAACAGGGAAGAGATGAGCTCGGTCGAGCGATCCAACTCGCGGGGGGAACCTATGCCCTCGCGATCGCGTATCGCGTCGGTCGACCCTCCGTGCCCGGGAGCGTCGTGCACTCGCTATTGCCCAAAGATGAGGGTGGCGAGGGATTCGATGCGATCTGCTTCGCGAGCGGTCGAACCGCTCGGCACTTCCTCGAGACCGTCGATAGCCAGCTGGGGGAGGGAGCTGGACTTCGGATGTTGGCCTCCTCGGCCATCGTTTCGCTCGGCCCCATCACTTCGAGCGCCATGCGGGAACTCGGCATCGTGGCCACGACGACCGCTTCGGAGCCCAGCGAGGCGGGTCTCGTGTCGGCGATGTTTCACGCCTTGGGTCTCGACCCTTCGGGGAAACCTTCAGCCTGACCTGCCTCCAAACAAAAAAGCGGCGAGGAGGGAATGTCCCACCCCGCCGCTCATCTGGCTGGTTCCATCCGGTTTCCGGGAGGACCCCCGACGCCCCGTAAGGCGAGCGTCTCGCGTATGCGGAGTCAGCTTCGCGGCCACGGCATCGGCTCCGCACATCTGAACGAGCCGTTTCGATGTGCGGAGGGCACTCTGCTGTGGCAGCGAGGGTCTTTGCGAGAGACCCCTCGAAGAAGACCGCCTACAGCAACGGCTTCAGCTTATCCACTGAGCCGTCTTTGACTTTCGTGAAGTCTTTCGTGTCTTCGTGACAGCTCTTGCAATCCATCTCGGCATCGCCGGCGGCCTTGCCCTTCTTGACCGCTTCCTTCATCAACTCTTTCGCCGCATTCTCGCCGCCGGCCGTGCAGGCAGCTTTGACTTTGTCGAACTGAAAGGTGGCGGCCTTGCAGGGTTTGTCTCCAGCATTGGCGGTCTCCATCATGAAGAAGCCGCTCGCAAAGACAGCGGTGAACCCGAAGGTGATCACAATGCGATTGGTCATGTCGTTCCTCGTTCCTCGTGCGGCGTACCCACGGCCGCGTTGCGCAAGCGCGGCGTTTCGACGCCGCCCCGTCGCGAGTATTTACGTCTCTCTCGACCAATTGCGGCACAATTTTCGTGCACAGATCTCACTTCTATCGCGCCCCAACGTTTAGCCTGGGCCTTTTCGCGTTCTTTCTGTTGGGTTGATGACGCCGCCGCCAGGAATGAACCATGTTGGGTTTCATCCCTCTACGGCCGCGCCGGCCGCTTCCCTCACATCCCCTCGGCTTTTTGCTTACACGAGCCGCCGGCTCGCGCGAGTCCTGCTTCCCGAAGTTCACGACCGGTAGGGCCGTTCCCGAGGCTCAGCCGACGTTCCGCGCCATGACCCGGTCCTAATATGTCCCTAAGGTATGCGTCATAGGCGAACGTGTCGGAGTGCTCGGGCGTGTGGCATTCGGTCAAGCAAAGCTCGGCCGACGCATCCCGGGCGATGAGCGATAGATTGTTGCCGCCGTCGTCCACGTGGGCGCTCCCCGGGCCGTGGCACGACTCACACTGCACATCCCGGAGTCCGAGGTTCTCGACCACCTCGCTGCCGCCGGGTTTGCGGAAGCCCGTGACATGGCATCCGACGCACAGGAGATCGAACTCTTTGTTGTCCTCCTGCAGCGTCTCGTAGGCCTGGGCGTGACGGGTCGTCTGCCAAAAATCGGCAGCTTCGTCATGACAGTCCGAGCAGGCTTCGCCGCCTACGTACGCAGGCTTCCCGATCGTTACGGGAGGTGCCTTGACCCCCGCGAAGCGCTGCCGGTTCCGATCCGCCACCGACTGGTCATAGGCCCGTAGAGCCTGCTGCGCGCGTTCGTCGACCGGAGCCCGGCAGGTCACTTTGACTTGCTCGAATGTGGCGACGGCGGCTCCCGCCACCTCGCCGGCGAGTGTCCCCTTCAAGCGGTCGCGTTCCGCCTCGAGCCGGGCCACGAAGGCGGCGTCGGCCTCGGGATCGCCCTTCCACTTGGCGATCCGGGCCTCGACCCGGCCCAGTTCTTCCTCGACGACGTTGGCGGCCGGGACGATGGTCCAGTCCGAAAGCGGAGCGACCGACTTGGCCGTGGCGTCGACCGACAGGCTCAGTCGGGAGATCGTCTGCAGTTGCGTACCGGGCTCGACCACATAGGTGTTTCCCAACCGCGCGATGGGTCCCCCGACGCGTTCGGGCTCGACCCCTTCGGGGACTCCTACCACCACGAGTTCGACCCCTGGAACCTCACGGGCCAACGTCTCGGCGAAGGCTCGGCGTCCCTGCGCGAGCACGATGCGAAACTCGGCCCCGGCATCGGTCATCGCCCGAACCGCTTCGGTGGCTTTGGCGACGGCTGGCTCGACGATTCCCAGCCGGTCGGTGCCAGGCAAGCCTGGCTCGACCACCGACGTCACGCCGATCGTCCACGTGAGGTCGTCGGCGCGGAGTGTCACCACGTGATGGGTCGGAACCCCCACCGATACATTGGCGGCGACGCGGCGCATGGGCCATTCGTCCAATGCGGCCACGCCGACGGCCGAAGCGACGTCGGTCGGCCCAACCCCCCCGACCACCCCATCGCCTTCGGCAGCGAACCGCTGCTGCAGCATTCGAGCCCGCTCTCGCGCCTGCTCCCAGGCCGCATCGTCCGTGGGCCAGAAGGCCCCCTCGGGATCGGGGAACAAAAACGACCCCGGCTCGACCACCAAACGGGCCTCCGGTTGGGCTTCGGCGGTGATCGTGCCGAACGCAAACTGCAAGCCGCCAAGCGGCTCGGTCGTGCATCCGCACGGCGCGACGGTTCCGAGCACCCGTCCGAACGTGAACACATCGAATCGGACTCGTTGGGCGGACTGAGGCGGCACCGCGACCGCTTCGGCATCGCAACCGCGACACGCGGACGTACAGCCGACGGCCGTCAAGAGCGCGATCATGACGAACGTCCCAACGCCTCGTCCGCCGCTGGATGGCTTCCCGTGCTCGGTACCCACGCCGCGACAGGTTGCGACAGACCCCGCACCCCAGCAAGTCTCCGCACGCCCGAAGACCCCCATGCCCTCGTTCGTGAGGCCTCGACGCGTCGGTGGGGGTCTCGGGTGTGCGAAGCCGGCTTCATTGCCGAAGCGAGGGGCCTTGGTGAAAGGCCCCTCGAAGACGGAAACGACACGCCTCGTTCGGAGCGCCTATTCGGCTTTGAGCGCCCGCTGTCCGACGACGAACGACGCGAGATCATCGATCTCTTGATCGCTCAACTTGCCTTCGAACTTGGGCATCTTCCCGGAGGTTCCGAACAGGTCTGGCTTGCTCGAATCACGGATCACGCGAGCCACCCAATTTTTCGAACCGTGCTCGAACAGATTGGGCGCCGAGCCTTCGACACCGGGTTTGACCTCGTGACACGAGTTGCAGTCGAGCTCGTCCTCCCAAAGGGTCTTGCCCTTCGCCACCCCGTTGGGATCGAGACTCGCATCGGGATCCCCCATGAGACTCGCGAGGTACTCGACGACGGCATCGAGTTGTTCGTTCGGAAGGTCCTTTTCGGGATACGCCTCCATATCCCCCTTGTGATCGGTCTTGCCGAAGAAGCGGGGTGCATTGGGGTCGCGGATGAGCTCCTTCAGCCAGGCGCGACTCGAGTAGTCCGTGAGGTCCGGTGCTTCTTCGCCCCCTTCGCCATTCGCCATGTGGCAGTTCTGGCACTGCTCCTTGTAGAGCTGCCGCACTTTGTATTGCGGGTCGTTGAAGAACACCGCGGGTCCGCCGAGCGGGACCACCCCGAGCTTCGCGTACGTTCGAGCGAGTCGAGCGGACTTGTGGGCGGCCTCGGTCGCCTTCTGGAACTCCTCGTCGTGTTGGTCGGCTCGGATCGCCACGACGGTCAAGACGACCACCGCAGTGAGCAAGAAGCCGACGCCGCCCGTCACCGCCATGCGACCGGACTTGCCACCGAACCGATCGAGGAGCGGAAGCGAGAGCAAGAACACTCCCGCCGCTCCCGGGATGACGACGGTGGCCACAGGTTCCATCGGGCCCTCGAAGTACATCCGGAGCTTGTAGAGGAACATGAAGTACCACTCGGGCCGCGCTTGGTAGTTCTGCGTGGGGTCGGCCGGTCCGAAGAGCTCGGCGCCATGGGTGACCACGGTCAGGCCCACGAGGACGACCATCACCGCAACCATGACGAGCACGTCGAGAAACGCTTGCGCGGGGAAGTAAGGGACCGCGGAGCGATCGGCTTCGCGTTCACTCATGTCGTGGGGCGGCGGAGGTCCATGCAACGCGAGCTGCTTGATGACGAGCCCGAGCAGCAGTAGGAAACCGACCGGCAACAGGAAGGCATGGATGACGTAGAGGCGGAGGATCGTGAGATTCCCGGCCTCGCTGCCCCCTTGGATGAGCCGACGAATGATGGCTCCTCCGGGGGTCTGCTCGGCGATGCCGAGCTCGACCTGGATGCCCCAATAGCCTTGCAGGTCCCACGGGAGCGGGTTGCCGGTCAGACCGGCCGCGAGACACAAGAGCACGAGGAGCAAAATCGCGACCCAGGTGAGCTCTCGGGGCTGACGAAAGGCTCGGGTGAACGCGGTCACGGCGAGCCACAATCCGGCCACGATCACGAGCGCAGACGCGCTGTGATAGTGGAGGCCCCGTACGAACCAGCCCATCGTGACCTGGTCTTGAATGTACGCGGTGCTGGCCCACGCGTCGGTCGCCGACGGGCTGTAGTACACGGCCAGCGCGAGACCGAGCACGATCTCTTGGATGACGAGATACAGCATCACCGGAGCGAACACGTGGCGCAGTCGAACGCCTCCGCGAACCGGGTTGTTGGCCAAGCTTTCGAAGTCGCTGAGGAGACCGAGGCGGTGTTCGAGGAAATCGATGATCGGTTTCACGCGATCGGCTCTTTCTCGGCGATGCCGTGCTTGAACCGTTGGTAACGGATGCTGACGAGCTTTTCTTCGAACTTGAGCTCGAGCGCATCCATCCCCCTCGGCGATGGACCTTCTTCAACCCCTCCGTCGAGGGAGAACCAGGTCTTGTGGCACGCGCACAGGAACTTGTGCTTCTCCGTATCGAAATCGATGCCACATCCGAGATGCGGGCAAACCGTGGAGAACGCGACCAGGAGGCCCTTTTGTTGGACCACCCAAGCCGAGCCCACTTTGACCTGTATGACGCGGTTCCAAGCATCGAGCTTGTCCGAGTACAGGTCGATTTTCATCGGATCGTCCCCTTTGAACATCGTGGGTCGACCCACGGGTAAAAACGAATCGGTTCCGCTCGTCGTCTCATGCCCGAGCGGATAGGCGACGAGCGCGGCCGCGGGCCCGAGAACCGTAGCCGCCATGCCGACTCCGAACACACCCATGCCGAGTTTCAAAAAACCGCGGCGAGAATCAGGTTCCGGCGATCGTTGCGGGACCTTCTTATCCAGCTCAGCCATGCTCTCCTCGTTGGTGGACTTGCCACCTCCCATGACCGGGAGAGCCGCACGTTACCGCAAGCACGCCCCCGCCGGCGCGTTCTTGCGAACCCGTGGTTGCATCTGTTCGAGCAGGATCTCGATGAGCGAAACACTGTAGCGATCGACACAGGTTCAACAGGTTTGCCCGCGCCGCGATGAAACCATCGAAGCTCGATCGAGCCGTCCAATGACCTATTTGCAGTCGTCCTGCGGCGGTTCCGCCGAGTGTCGTGATTCGACGTCCTCACCCTCGGAACCGATGAGCCTCGCGACGGCCCATGTCTTGGCCGCGTTCTTTTGGGATCGTTCACTTCATCACGCGCTTCTGGCTTGGCAGCGAGGGCTCCCCTCAGGTAAACGAAGAACGGGGTTCCCCCGAGCCGACTCCGTCAAACGAGCGAGCGCGTGATGTCAGGGTGGCCGTGGATGGTGTGTCGAACGCTTCGGGGGGAAGTGCGGAGAGCAACACGATGACTGGTGGCCGGATGACGAATGGGCGCACGACGGGTGGACGGATGACAACTGGACGGATGACGGACGGACGACTTCGGTTACGCCGACGAACGTTTGCGAAAGCGTTGGGTCTGGGTCTGACCGCGCCGCTCGCTTACCGGATCGCAAGCATGGCGGGCGCAGCCCCCAGCCCACGACCCGTGCGCCTGTTCATCTACTATATCCCGCACGGTTGGCCGTTCGAGCACGTCGAACCGCTCGCGGACGGGGCGTTCCTTCAGAACTCCCCGATCTTGGCTCCGCTGGCACCGTTTGCCGATCAGGTCCGGGTGCTTCGCGGCATCGATATCAATAGCGTCCGCGAAACCCACGAAGCGTTGCCCGCCGTCCTCACCGGCAGCGACACCGGCGAATCGGATTCGATCGACATCCTCATCGCGCAAGCGTTGGGCGTGACGGCCCATGTCATCGGCGCCCTTCCCTACAAGGTCACCACGGGATTCGGCAAAGATTCGTATCTCGTTCGTCACGGGACGTGGGTTCGCGCGAACGAGCATCCGGTCGCCGTGGCCGACGAGCTGTTCGCCAACCTCGGAGCCCCGAGCGGCGATGGCGGACAAGTCGGCGACGACGCGGTGTTCCGCGCTCAGACGATGTCGTTGACGGAGCGAGAGCTCGAAGAGCTGCACACCCGGATGCAGAGCCTCTCCGCCGAGGCAAACAAACTCAACCTCCACCTCGAGGCGGTTCGCAACCTCAAAGCCGGAGGCGGAGGAACCCCGAGCATCCTGAACTGCGATAGCCGTCCGGCCCTACCCGCTGTCGACGCGTTCCCGCAGTTCGGCGAGCCGCTCGAATCGTTGTTGATGGCCCAGGTCGTCGATGGCCATCTCGAAGCTGCGGCCACCGCGATGGTCTGCGGCTCTGCGCAGGTCGTCACCATGCAGAACATGTGGACGAACGCGGACGTGACGTTCGACTTCCCCGGCGGGCCCAATATCGCCGCGCAACATCACGACCCGGTTTCGCACAGCCAAAACGAACCCGGTCGTTCGAACTTCGCACTGTGCCAACGCTGGTTCTACGAGCGTCTCGCCGCGCAAATGTTGACCACCCTCGACCAGCCCGATCCCTCCGATACCGATCCGAGCCGCACGGTGCTCGACAACTCGATCATCTACGTGTGCAGCGAAGTCGGCGATGGCTTCCAACACAACAAAGCCACCGATGAAGTCTGGATCGATGGACGAACCCACACGGGTTACCTCCCGGCCCTCGTGATCGGAGGAGGCGGTGGATACTTCGGCCCGGGTGGACAAGCGATCGATCTCAGCCGATTCAACACGGATTTGCTCGCCACCATTGCCGAGGCCATGGGAACACCCATCACGTCCATGGCCGGAAAACCCGTCCAAGTGATCGAGGAGCTGAAGGCATGACCGGCACACTCCGACTCCAAACGACCTTCGCCATCCTCGGCACCGTCCTCGGCTTGGGCGGCTGTAAAGATCAACAAGACGTCCTCATGGACGGAGCGGGCACCGGGATCGGTGGCCAGGACACCGGCATCGACAGCGGTAATTCCGGAGACGATGGCGATGACACGGCGGGCGACCGACCCCGCAACGCCACCGAGCGCTGTGAGACCTCCCGCCTCGGTCCGCCGATGCTCCGTCGCCTCACGCAGACCGAGTACTTGAATACCGTCGCCGACATTTTCCCGGGGCTGATGGTCGAGTGGTCGGGCGGCCGCCTGGGCGTCGATCCCGTGTCCAAGCTCGGGTTCAGCAACGATGCCGAGATCCTGCAGGTGGGCCCGCAGTCGGCGAAAGAGTTCTACGACACGGCCGAAGAGATCGCGAATCTGGCCACTCGAGCCGACACACTCGGGACCCTGTTGCCGTGCTCGACGGGGACCCCGGACGCGGCGTGTGCTCGAACGTTCGTCGAAGACTACGGACCACGGCTGTTTCGGCGACCACTCGAGGCAACCGAAGTCACCACGTACGTCGACCACTTTTCGTCGATCTCGGCCGCGTCGGATTTCGCGACGGGGATCAAGTGGACCCTCGTGGGGCTCATGCAATCACCGAAGGCGATCTACCGATCCGAGGTCGGCGCGCTGAATGGTGAGATGTTCGAGCTCACCCCGTACGAGGTGGCGAGCGAACTCGCGTATTCGTTTGGCGGCGGACCCCCCTCGAGCGACCTCATCGCGATGGCCGAATCGGGAGCCCTCGACGATCCACAGATGCGGGTCGCCGAGGCACGACGCCTGCTCGCAACCCCACGCGGCCGCGAGATCGTCCACCGGTTCTTCCGCGAGTGGATCCGCTACTCCGCCGTCGAGTCGGCGACGCGCCCCGATCCCGCGTTCGAGACCATCCGATCGGCGATGGCCGAAGAAACCCAACGGTTCATCGAGTCGGTGCTCGACGAAGGCGGTGACGTTCGCGATCTGTTGGTCGCCGACTACACCTACCTCGATGCCGCGCTGTCGACGTTCTATGGATACGGCAACGTGTCCGGTGAGTTCCAGCAAGTCGTCCGACCGGCGGAGTGGGGACGAGGGATCCTGGCCCAGGGCTCGGTGCTCGCGACCTATGCCCACAACGACTACTCCTCGCCGACCTTGCGCGGCCTCGCGGTGTTCGACCGCGTCCTCTGCAACCTTCGGCCAACCCCACCGAACGACGTCCCCGCGTTGAACGAGTCCGCCGGCCAAACCGAAGGTCTCACGACACGACAGCGCTACGAACAAGCCCACGCCGTCGAAGCCTTCTGCGCGGGCTGCCATGCCCAATTCGATCCCCTCGGCTTCGCGTTCGAGCACTTCGACGAGATGGGCCGCTATCGCGAGACCGAGAACGGCCTCGCGATCGACCCCTCGGGCCGCGGACGCATCGGAGGTGAGCTCGTCGAGTTCGCCGACTTCAACGATCTCACGACCAAGTTGGCCGACACCGAGCCCGCGAGCGCATGCGTCACGGGCCTTCTCAGCCTCTACACCTTCGGGGGCGCGGGCGGTGAAGTGTGCGTTGCCGAGGAAGCTCGGACCGACCTCATCGATGGCAACATCGGTCTGCTCGACTTCATCGCCGAGCTCGCGGCCGCGCCTCACTTCACCACGCGGCGTGGGTAGACTTCTCGAGGGGCCCTTCTCGAAGGGCCCTTCGCCAAAGGCGCCCTCGCTGCGGCAGGCGCCGATGTATCCTCGTGAGATGCCGACGGCGGCCCGAAAAGCTTCCGCGACGGTCGAAGACCTGCTCGCCATGCGGAAGACGAACGCTTCCACGAGGTCATCGGCGGCGAGTTGGTCCGCAAGGTCATGCCGAGCCCCCGACATGGGAGCTCGCAAGCCAACTTGGCGGGACGACTGGTCAGTGCCTATGGCCGGCCACTGGGGGACGCCTCCCGGGGGGCTGGAGGTTCATGACGGAGACCGAAGTTCGCTTCGAAGATCATGAGATCTATCGTCCGGATGTTGCGGGCTGGCACCGCGATCGCATGCCCGCGATCCCGGACGTGTTTCCGCTGGACCTTCGACCCGATTGGATTTGCGAAATCCTATCGCCCTCGAACGAACGGAACGACATCGTCCGGAAGATGCTCACGTATCAACGTTCAGGCGTGTCTCACTACTGGCTGCTCGATCCAATCGCCGCAGCGCTCGTGGTCTATCGGTTCACCGAACCTGGCTACCTTCTCGTCCAGTCCGCACAAGGCGAGCAACGCATCCGTGCCGAGCCCTTCGAACGCGTCACCTTGTCTGCGCGCGGGCTCGTCGAAGGCAACGATCCCGACGACGAAGAGTGACCTCGGTGAGTGTCTTCGCGCCCATCCGAACGCATGCACTCCCCGCGCGTTGGTCTTTGACAATGGCAGTTCGACCGGGCGCATGATGCAGCGGGTTCGGGTGACCTCTCGTACCCCTTCCCTCCTATATGTCATTCGCGATCAGGCCCGGCCCGCACTCTCCATGGCGGTGCACGAGTCGAGCAAAAACCGGACCCAATAGTCGTACATTGTCCGTCGGGTTGGGTCGCTATTGTGAATTCCCATTGCAGTTGCTCCGAGATACCTGGGGCCTCCACTGTCACCTTGTTCCGAAAGATTTGAATAAAGTTCTGAGCGAAAGAGTGGTCCGCCATAGTCTTCTCGAGGGGGTTCAGTCAGCACCATCTTCGGCTCCGCCAACGCAGCGAAGTCGTCGAGCTCCCGGGCCAGGGCATCTTGACAGTCCGGCGTGCCCCGGTGCGCTTCGATCAAGTTGCGCAATTGGACGTCGCGTTCGTCCGCGATCCAATTGTCGCAGAGCCACTCGAGTAGCAAGGAGGTCACAACACGCTAATGGCATGTCCGTTTGGTAGTACTACCTTGAGGGTCGATGAGGATTCGATATTCGTGACGATTTTTTGATTGCATACGGTATGTGAACCGAGCTAATTGAGGGTGTGGCTAGACGTAACCTGTCCGCGAATGCAATGATTGCTCTATCAAAGGCCTGGATCGACCCAGCACGCGAACGCCCAATCCTTGAGGCAAATCCGATGCTGGCCCCGTTGCTGCCTCGATTCGATCGAGCCCACGATGCCCTCGTGCGATTCGAAAGTCCGCGTGCGACGGACGCGACCGAACGTCGAGTTGCGGAACTGACGACGCAGTTGAACGAACTGGACGGTCACCATGACCGCATTGCACGAGGTATTTACGGCCTACTCACGGCGCTCGCAGAACTCTCGAACGATGTATCCACGCGGGATACGCTGCTCCAGCTGCGCGACGAGTTGCTTCCGCTCGGTCTGCGCGAAATCCAAAGAACCTATCTCGAACAGTCCGGCAACCTCCAACGCGTGCACGATCACGTTCTCCCGAGATCCACAGTTCTACTCCAGACCGTGCCCCTTCCCGAAGGCGGAACCTTGGCCGACTTGGTCGCCGGTTGGGCTGAGCTTGGGCCGGAGTTCGATCGCCTCGATTCCTCGAGACGTAGTCTAAGGCGCGAACTCGAAGCGATGGTTCCCACCGGAACGCTCATCGATGCTCGGGGCGAATGGATACGGCTCGTCAATGCGATGCTGGCGGGTGCCGACCTCGAACGGCTTTCTCCGGTCGATGAGGCTCGCGTCTTCGATCCCATGCGCGAAGCCGAAGCCAAAGCAGATCGGCAACCGCCTCCTCCTGCGCCAGGAACCGGTGTCGTCGACCCAACCGGCACCCCGCCGACCACACCTCCAGCGTGAGATGACGTCGCGTTGGACTCCACGCCATTCGGGTCGATTCACGGATTCAGGGCAGTGCTGTCAATCCGAAGGCGGTTCGAACCGCCCATCATCGCCGTCGATCACATCACAACGACGGTCGGGACCGGCTTTCGGCGGCAGACACACGACTGGAAACCGGTCGGGACCGGCTTTCGGTGCCAGACACACGACTGGAAGCCGGTCGGGACCGGCTTTCGGTGCCAGGCATTCGGTGGAAAAGCCGGTCCTGACCGGATTTTCGCGGTATTCGCTCACTTGAAACCCGGTCCCGACCGGTTTTTCGCGGTATTTGCTCACCTGAAACCCGGTCCCGACCGGCCTTTCGCGGTATTCGCTCACCTGAAACCCGGTCCCGACCGGCTTTCGGCGCTAAGCACACGGCTCGGGGACGGTTCCGAACTGGCTTTCGATTCCAATCACACGGGCAAAAAGCGCGAGGACATCTGGAGAAGACGCAGCCGTTCCCGGTGATGCTCCGGATCTTCGAACACGTATCTTACGGAGCGTGCACGATGAAACATGCGACTCCCCGGATCATCTGGCCTGTCCATGGAGGACAAACGCTCGGGGCTAGCGCTGGGCGCCTTCGGGAGTCATGAATTTCGACTGCGTCTGGCGAAGGCGATCATCCACAGCGTCCCGGCCAGCCCGAACAGTGCTGGCACGAGGAAAGCAGCTCGCTCGTGTCCGTACGCGAGAAGAAGCCCAACACCGATGCTCGAGAACATGTCGCCGACCGCATTCGCGGCCGCGAGCACACCCAGTCCGAGACTCCGTTGATCACGCGGCAGGAGCTCCGCCGCGACAGCTTTCTCCAGTGTCTCTTCCACGGCAATGTACATACCGGATAGAGCGATGGAGAGGACGAGAAGCGTCGGTGAGCCAACAGCGAACGCAAGCAAAGCGTTGGTTCCGGTCCCGAGCCCGTATCCAAATATGAGCACCCGCAACTTCGATCCGCGATCGCCAGCCCGGCCCGCAGGATAGGCTACAAGTGCGCTGACAGCATTGTGGGCGGCGTAGAGGAGCATCGCGATGGAAACAGTCCCCGTCGTCTCTCCAAACGTCGTCGCGGCCACGAAGATGAGGAATGTCCGCGAGAAGTCACCAACCCCGAACAAAGCCACCCCGCCCGTAAAGAACCAGAATCGGGCAGGCAACTTGTGGCTCGCTCTCGTCTGGTGCGGCTCGTCTCGCGGTGGCGTAGCCCGATCGCGCGTCATCCCGAAGAACGACACGACCGCAAGGAGAGACGGCGCCACGCTCATCAAGATGATCGATCGAAGGTCGACACCGAGCGAAAGCACGAACGCTGCGATCAGAGGTCCAGCAACTGCGCCGAGCATATCGGCCGCACGTTCGATGCCATACGCTCGACCGAAATGCGTAGGGCCGACCTCGTCGGCCAACATGAAGTCGCGCAAAGGCGAACGAAACCCACGACCGAGCCATGCAGCCGACCTAGCGGATACGATGGCCGCGAGGCTCTGCGTGAAAGCGATAGCTCCAATCCCCATCGCCGTCATCAGATAGCCCAACGTCCCCCATACGCGTTTTCGATCGGTGTGGTGCCCGAACCAGCCGCCTGCAAGCTTGGACAAACTAAAAAGCAAGTCCGCAAGGCCCTCGATCAGCCCGAGCGCTGCAGCGCCGAGCCCCGCTGCGGCGAGATACATCGGCAGGGTGGAAGTCGCCATCTCATGACCGACGTCAGAGAAGAACGTAGCGAAAACGATACCCAGCATCCCTCGCGTCACCCAACGTTGGGGGCCGGGAAGAGTTGCATCCTTGGGGCTGCCGCCGGGTGGAGCCATGTCGCGAATATCCTAGGATGCGTTGAAGCGGGCGCATATTGGCTTCACTCTGGATTCATGCGGGAAACGCCCGGCCGTGACGCTCTCGCTCGCCGCGGCACCATGGATAGAGCGCGCCATAGATGATTTTGGCTTCGACGAGGCAAAGCCGTGGTGATGGGCTGTCGTCAGCCGCGCGGCGATGCCTCTACGTAGCGCTTGAGGTTCTCGAAGATCTCGCGGATGCCCCGGTCTAGCTTGCGCCGCATCATCACGACATCCATGACAGCGCCGAGCGGACCGAACTTCATCTTGTAGCTCATCTCCTGCTTGACGAGGGTGGTTCCGCCCTCGTTCTGAAGCTCGGTTCTCCATTTCATGAATACGAGGGGCCATTCGCTCGCGACGACCTCGAGGCCGATCACGCGGGCCGGGGCCCAGTCCCACACTCGCTCCTCGACCCAACCCCTGGGTCTGAGGTCGCATCGGCGTGTCGCACCGAGTCCCTCTCGCTGGTCGGAGACATAGCGTACCGACACCACCATCGGGTTGTAGTGCTGGACGGCAAGAAGATCCGACACGGCTTTCCACACGGCTTCGACGGGAGCGTCGATCCGGACTTCGTGCTGTAGCGTGGTCATGGGTTGCCCCCCGTCGCGAACGTGTGTGTGTCGAACGCGAAGTCAATCCACGTGGCCCGACCGGTGCGGCCATTCTCGAACGCTTCTACGAGCGTGCCGGCGGAGCCTGGATCCGACTCACCGTCCTGCCTCATCGTTTCACTTGTCTTGGTCCCTGTCCGCATATCTACTCCACAAGCATCGACTTGTGGTCTAGCACTGAGGGGTGTGATACACAAGTCGTCACTTGTGGATCGTTCGGAACGACAGGCAGCCCTGGTGCTCAAAGCCCTCGGAGAGCCGAGGCGAGTGGAGATCCTGCGCGTCCTAAGATCAGGGCCGCGCTCCGTGAGCGAGCTCGCATCCGAGGTCGATGTTTCCCAACAGGCGGCGTCGCAACATCTCGCAGTGCTCGACCACGCAGGTCTCGTCGAAGCACGTAAGGAGGGGACGCGGCGGCTCTACACGATCAAACCGGAAGGGTTCGCGCCTGTTGCAGCCTTCGTCGAGAGCTTCTGGGCACCGCGACTCGAAGCGCTCAAGGACGAAATCGAGAAGAAGCGATGAGTGAGGCCTACCGGACGAGCATCGAGATCGACGCAGCGCCCGACCAGGTCTTCGACCACTTCGTCCGGCCCGAGCTGCTCGTGCGTTGGATGGGCGACTCTGCACGTCTCGAGGCCGTCGAGGGCGGGGTGTTCTCCGTGGATATCAACGGCGTCCTCATCCGTGGTCACTTCGTCCGCCTCGAGCGGCCGAGTTTGATCGAGATCGCTTGGGGCGAAGCCGGGAACCATGCAATGCCCCCAGGAGCGACGAGGCTTCGCGTAACGTTCGAGGCATTGGGTGGGAAAACCCGAGTCGAGCTGGAGCATAGCGGTCTCGTGCCGACCGAGGCCTCGAAGCACGCTCTCGGTTGGCCGCATTTCATTGGACGCCTTGGCATCGCGGCAATGGGAGGCGATCCCGGATCCGATCCATGGAACGTATCGCCACCCGGTCGAGAGAAGACGCGATCGTGATCTGTTTTCGACCGCACTGATCAACGGTTCAAGTTCATCCTCGAGAAAGTGACGCCTCGCCGAGTTTCGGGACCCGAGCCACGAGGTCGTGAACCCTAAGAGGTGGCTCAACCCGCAGTCACGATGCGTCCCTGGTCGACCAAGATCGCGTGGGGGGCGGACCCTGGGATAGAACTCGGCGAAGATGGGAGCGAAAGGAAGTCATGGCGGAGCTCTTCGCGGAGGCGACCAGACGCCGCGGTCGAAACGATCATTTCTCTGGAGCTCTACGACTCTTGGATCGACTTGCCTTGCGCGGCTTCGCGGCGCGATCGGACAAGGTCGCGACGAACGTGCGACCTCGCTCGACCCACAGGCGTACCGCGGCCTCGGTTCTCGTCCCTGTTGGGCCAACGTAGACATATCCGTTCATGGGCTTGCCGGTGAAATCCATGGGCCGCACGTTCGGTTGGGCGAGTGCTTCCTCGAACTGGCTGGGTCCCACGCGGACCATGAGGTCGTCGTTCACGATGCCGCAAAACATCTTCCCTTGGCTTAGGAACGCCAAGCCACCAAACATCTTTTTCTCGGTGAACTCGGCCTCTGGGCCAAGGGCCCGGCGAATCCGCTCCGCCAACGATTCGTCATACGCCATAGAACACCGATATCGTGCCACAAGCCGATCCGATGCGGAACCCACTCGACCGGATGGATGACCCATCCTATCCACACTAAACGGAACTATTGAGAGACCCATTCCCCATTCCCATGCCTGTACCGGTGCGACACCACCTTCGCGTGGAGCTCGATGCCTCTACGACCGGCTTCGTGGTGAACGATCACCACACGGCCACGCGAGTCCGGGCGTCATCGAGCGCGGCCCAAGCCCGCGAGTTGGGATAGACTCCGGTGTCACGTTTTCCTTTCTCGCCCGGTCTCTTCGTTTTCGTGCGCGAACTCGATCCCATCCAGTTTGGCCGATGGGCGCTCGTCACTGGAGCGTCTTCCGGCATCGGTGAAGCGTTCGTCCGCGAGCTTGCTCGCGGCGGATTCCAGCTCGTGCTCGTCGCGCGACGAGCCGACCGTCTCGAACGACTGGCGGAGGAGCTCCGCGCTGGCCACGCACGCCGAGCTCGCCACGAGCACCAGTTGGATGGATCGATACGAAACGCGTATCCATCAGAGAGCTTCGGAGCGGCGAGGTGCCTGGGCCGGTCGAGGAGTACGAACCACGAGCGCTCGAACGAGTGCTCGTTTGAGCGCTCGTGGTTCGGGGAAGCGATACACGTCTGAGGGAAATGCACGCACCGCCGTAGGATCGTTCGCGGCGGGCGTCGACGACCGCTTGTCCATCAATGTGACGATCCGCCGATCAAATGGGCGGGCGATTGCCCAATTCGCGCGGTCAATCAGTGTGCGTCGTGCCGAAGCGTGCGCAGATTGCAGCAACTACGGCTTCAGGGGCGTCTTCCTGGAAGAAATGGCCGGTTCGTGGCAGGACGACGATGGCGTGGTCGCGGAACATCCGAGCGAATCGTCGTACGGATGCTCGACCGAGTGGTCCCTCGCTACGAGCATGGAAGAGGAGTGCGGGCGTTCGTCCGAGGTCGGTGGCGACGTTGTGTGCGAGCTCAGCAAGCCACCTATCGGCGTCGATGAGCTCGCGTGGTAGCACGGCATGTGCCTCCCTCAGCACGGGGCTCTCGACGACGGCGCAGTAATGTTGGATGTCCTCGTTGCTCAGGTTGGCTCGCGCAAGAGCTCGTACGACTCGTTCGACGAAATGTTCACTGTGGACGATTCGTCGCTGGATCCATCGACTCCGCAAAATCCAAGCGATCACCCGGACGAAACCGGAGACGCGCCAAGCGAACGTGCTGCCAAGCACGACGCCACATACGCGATCACGTAACGGAACAACGGCCGCAAGCCCGATTGGCCCGCCCCAGTCTTGCCCGACAATGATGAGATCGGTGAGGTTCAGGGCGAGGATGAACTCGCCGATCGCTTCCGCCTGCTCGTGCGCGCGGTAGCCGAAGCCCGTTGGATGATCGGATAAGCCGTAACCGAGGAGATCGGGCGCAATACAGCGAAACCCGGCCGCCGTCAGCCGAGGGATCATCTTGCGATAGAGGTAGCTCCACGTTGGATTGCCATGGAGCAGCAAGATCGGTCGACCGCGCCCCTCGTCGACGTAGTGCATTCGACCCGCCGAGCCAGCGAACCAGCGCGAGGTGAATGGGAAGAGAACGGCGGATGGACGAAAATTGCTACGTAACGCGGAATTGCGGGGGTCCATGTGCTCGCGGCAAGAATGCAAAGCTCAGGCCGTCGTCCCGCGAGGAATGAATTGCTCAACGACACCTTGTTTCGGCCGAGCGCAAGCCAGCTCCGAACGACATGATGACAATCGGCAAGGCTCTCCGCCGCTACTTTGTCGAAGGACGCGGACCTCATCCACGCATCGAGTCGACCTGCCCAGGGTCCTTCCGATTTGTGCGGGTATCTCGCTTGCGATGCAGTGGCCCCGCGAGGGCATAAACCAGTGGGTCGCTTCGGCGAGATCCGATCTCGCTCCCCTCGAACGAACCGTCGCAGTAGTACTCGGCGTGACGATTTTCATGACCGGAGCTCAAGTCTCGTCGTGAGGGCGGGGCAAGGTGCTTGGGTGCACACCTCCGATCATCCAGACCGATGCCGCTACGGCCGCGGGATAGAGCTCGGCTTCGATACGCGCATGCGCCGGGTCGTCGTGCATTCGCGAGAGGCCGTCTGCCGTCGAGAAGTATGCGACCTTGACCAGGTCAGGCATGAACGGCAACGCCGATGCTGCGTCGGGGACCAAGACCCGTTCGACATGATAATCGTATTGCGCCATCACACGTTCGGATTCGGCTTCATAACGGCGGTATCCCGCGGAACCGTCGGCACCAAAGCGCGCCACCTCGACCACGTAGACCCGCTCGTGGATCTTTTCGACGGTCACGATGCCGCCTTGCGGCTCGCCGCCGACGGCAATCATGTCGATCGAGGCATCGCGTAAATGGACGATCTCGCGAAATTCGGGATCCTCCGAAAAAGCAGTGAAAGCTGCCCGATCGTCGTAATAGACAATGTTGACGATATCGGGACGCCATGGGAGGTCGCCATGGACGGTCGTGGGAGCAAGCATGCGCTCGAGCGCTCCACCGTAGCGAGCAACCACTGGACGCAATCTCTCCAGATAGCGCCCAAAGGTCGCAGGGTCGTTGAGGCGGATGAGAACGAGTTGATAGTAGGGATTGCTCGGCGTGGTCGGCATGGAAGGAATTCCATTCCGAACCTACGGGGCCATGGGTCTCATTCCCAATGATTCATTGAGATGATCATCATTCCACAGGCGCATGACGGGGCGGCGACATGCCAGCCGCGTGAGCGAGTGCCTGGAGGGTGTTGCGAAGCCAACGCTGCCGTGGATCGCGATGTGTCCTCTCGTGCCAGATCATCGGGAGATCGACCGGCTCGAGCTCGACAGGCGGACGTTTGATGACGAGCTCGGCCGTCCGCGCGAGTTTTTCGGCCAGCCAACGCGCTGTGGTGAGCACCAGGTCGGTTTCGGCGATGATCAAAGGCGAGAGGACGACGTAGGGCATGCGCAAGGCGACTCTCCGCTTGCGGCCGAGCAAGGCCAGCGCCGCATCCACATGACCTCCACCATGCGACGTGAAACCGATCAACAAATGCGACAGGTCGAGATAGGCGTCGAGCGTCCAACGCTTGCGTAGAATCGGATGCCCGCGGCGGAGCACGCATGCCCACGTATTGCGGATGAGGACATGGCTATAGATTCCCGGTTCGCTGGAAGCTTGCCCGAACGTGAGATCTACCGCGCCACTCGCCAGATGCTCATGCCACGCCGAAGACCATTCGACGATCTCGAGATCGAGATTCGGCGCCTCGTCGGCGATCCGTCGCAGCAAGGCCGGGCCGACCATGTAAGTGACGATATCGGGCGCAGCCAGGCGAATACGGCCGGTCGCCCGCGCAGGATCGAAACGCGGCGGTGCAACGAGATCCTGAACGTCGGCGAGCAACCGTTGGAGTGGCCCGAGTAGAGTCTCGGCATAGGGCGTAGGTCGCATGTGCTGGCCCACACGCACGAGCAGCGGATCGTCGAACAGCTCTCGCAGGCGGGCGAGAGCGCGGCTCATCGCTGGTTGGCCCATGTGAACGCGCCGACCCGCGCGGGTAACATGGCGTTCGACGAGTAGAGCCTCGAGGACGACGAGAAGATTGAGATCGAGGGCTGCGATATCTACCTCGCGCATGCCGAAGGCATTATCTCATGTCAGCATCGCTTGCCGGGTGGTTCCCTCCGCATAGGTGTTGCGATAACTGACCCCCGCCGAGTCCTTGAGGTGTAAATTTCGGTCACACATCGTCACTCTGACGCGTCCAACGATCCATGACCACGAAGGGACCGAACGAACGAGAGCGCGCGCTCATATCCCACGTCGCTCGAGCGCGGGAGGGGGATCGCGCAGCTCTCGAGCAGGTCGTTCGTTTGCTCCAACCGATGATCGCCAGACTCGCGTTGCGCTTCTTCGGTTGCCCCGTGCACGCCGAGGACGCAACTCAGGAATCCGTCGTCCAGATTATCACGCGGCTCGATCGCTACGACGGCCGGGCAGCGTTCACGACATGGGCCTATCGCGTTGCGACGAACAAGTTTTTGGCAATGGCTCGTAGCCCGGCTGAGCGCGCCGCGATGACGTTCGAAACCTTTGAAGACGAGCTCGCCGACGCGCAACCGCCCGCCGCAGTCGACGACGAGCTGTTGCTCGCCGAAGTGCGGATCGGCTGTACGCTGGCGATGCTCCTTTGCCTCGAGCGCGAGGCTCGAATGGCCTACATCCTCGGCGAGATCGCCGAACTCGACCACGTGATGGCGGCCGAGATCCTCGGTTGCTCGGCTGCGGCTTACCGAAAGCGCCTCGAACGAGCTCGAACGGCCATTACAGGTCTCATGCGGCGGCGCTGCGGCGTGTTCGACGAACATAACCCCTGTCGCTGCCGCGATCGCGTTCCGGTTGCCATCGCCCGTGGCCGCCTGAATCCGGCGGAGCTCGTGTTCGCGACGTCGGCCGAACAAGCGAGGCAGTTTCCCGAGGTTCTGCAGGAGATTCGGCGGCTCGACGAAGTCCGTCGAGCCGCGGGGATCTACCAGGCTCATCCCGATCCGCGGTCTCGGATCGATTTGGCGCAGCGCCTGAACGAGCTCCTCGGGTCGGATCGGTCATCCGATCAAGGGTGATCGATCAACACGGCCCAGTTTCCGTCGGCTCGGCGGCGCAGCACATCGGCACTACGCCCGCTTTTGGTCACCGGGCTCCCATTCGGCAGAGCGCCGTGCAGAGTCCAATCGACAATGACAAGGGCTGTCTCTCCAGCCTCGTGGACCTCCATTACGCGGGTCTCCATGGTCGGAGAGAGTTCGAGCATGGCCGAAAGCGCGGCCCGGATCGAGTCCGGACCACGGAGGACCACCCCGGGTTCGGGCACGAACACCGCGTCCGGTTCGTAGAGTGCCATCAGGCGATCGAGCGCACCTCTGTGCACGTAGTCGCGGAATCGTGCCATCAGGTCGTGGGGGCTGGCGGGCCCCGGTTCGATGTCGGTCATGCCCATTGGATGCACTCGTCCGAGGTCGTGTGACAGAACGCGTGCCGAACCATGCGGATGTAGAAGAGATGTTCGACGAGCTTGACCAAATCGTCGATGCCTAAGCCGCAACTTCACAAGGCGGCCCGCCTCGAAATCTCGCAAGCCGCTGCGAGATACCGCGAAGATGGACGAAGGCAACACAACGATGACTTCGGAAAACAACTTGCAGCCGAGTTCAGAGCCGAAGTTCGGCACTGCATCGATACCGTCCTTGAGCGGCCCATGCAGTGGCCCGCGTATGGGCACGGAACGCAGCGACGGATCCTAGAACGGTTCCCCTTCTCGATCATCTACGAGCAGGTTCACGCCACGCTGCAAGCGGCGAGCACAACGCGGCTGGGATGGTCGAGCTTGCGACCCGTTCCAAGAGGCGGCTGCAGAGGCGTGTTGGCCGGGGCGAATGCCGTGGCGAGCAGCGGTCCCTCTTCGGGACTTGCCCTCGCAATCGTGCTCGATCGCACGGTTTCGGCGCAGCCATCCCCAGCTCATCGACAAGCTGGAGCAGCTCCAGCGGCTCCAGCTCGTGGTGCCCTGAAAAAGTTTCCTGACCCGGGTGTCAGGTCCGGCTCCGTGCCGGGTCAAACCTCCCGGATCAGCATGACGCTCCAACAACGGCACGATCTCAGCGCTTGGCAGCGGAACGATGGGCTCACGACGGTGGAGTGCTACCTCGGGTGGTTGGCCGCGTTTGCGCTCGCCGAGCCTCTTGTCGCGGAGGTCCTGGCGCACAAGCCCGAGCGGGCTCCTACCTCGGACGCGGTGCTCGATGGTCTCGCATTGATCCCCGATCGACCGCCCAGCAACGCCAATGCGCAGACGCGATGGATCGTGGCCGTCGAGCGAGTCGGCATGGCTCATCGCGCGGCTGCGGATCCCCGGGCCGGGGTTCCTTGGGAGATTCGGGACGCCCTCGAACGTGCACTGGCTCGGTTCGACGCTGGGGCAGCGGTGCTCTGGATCTCGCCCCTCGGCCGCCATCCGCCTGCCCTCGCACGAAGGGCAAAATCCCCTGTCCTTACACGACCAGGCGAACCCGAGCGTCGATTCCTCGAACGTCGCCTCAGCGAACTCGCCACGACCATGGGTTGACGCGATGTTGGAGGGGCCATCACCGTTGGGCGTCGTTGGGTACATCCGACGCTGGCCATACGACGAGATCGCCCACGTCAGTCGTTTGTCCCGAACGGATGGATACGGTTACCCGCCCCTTGACCGCGTGCCCCTCTCCACCGGGATGAAGGGTCACCTCCGTGACCCCCTCACCGACTCCGTCGATCGCGAAGCGCCCATCGGAATGGGTCCGAACCTCATGCACGTTTGCGACGGTAGCCAGCCAGCGTCGCGTCCGATCGCGCTCGCCTCCGCCCGCGACGATCGACACGCCCACGCCAGGGAGCGGATTCCCTTCCGGATCGACGACACGCCCTTCGATCTTTCCCCAGGGCCGTAGATCGATCGCGATCGAGGTCGTCTTGCCCGGCGGCACATCGATGCGATCGGTCCAGGCCCCCGCTTGTGCCACCACGGACAACGAGAGCAAGCCCGAAGCGATGCGAGACAACTCGAACATGCCATCGTCCGACACGAACGAGCGTCGGATCCGATCGCTCCCGGATTCTCCCTGGATCTCGAATCGAGCGACCGGAACCCCGCCTGCGGTCACTCGCCCCGCAATCACCCCACGCGGTTCGAGGACGAGGACGGGCTGGTCCCCGAGGTGGACCGGGGTGAGCCGAGCCTCCGCATCACCCGAACGACTGCGAGCATGGAGGGTGTAGTCCGTGTGCACGAGCTCGTCGAAGCGAAATCGGCCGTCGGCATCGGAGATCGTGCGAGGAAGGCCTCCCTCACCGAGCGCCCACTCCATCGAACCGACGGATTGATCGAGTGTGACCCAGGCGTCCGCATGTGGCGAACCATCCGAAGATCGCACCGTCCCTGCGATCGTTCCGTTCGGTCGTTCGACGACGAGGTCCACGAACGGTGCAGGGTTCGTCGAGCCGAGCTCGATCGTGAATCCAGACGCTTCGGACTCCGCTCGGACAGGCTGCAGCAGCACCCCGCCTCGGGTCATGACCGACAACGTGAAACGGCCGGGTTCGAGCCCAACGAATTCGAACGTTCCATTCTCGTCGGCCTCGATTCTTTGGCCGCCAAACGGAGTCGTATCGCGTTCGTCCGTAAGTTTGACGCGCGCCCGTGCGATCGATGCCCCGTTGCGATCGACGACCCGACCTTCGATGCGCAGTCGAGGCTCGCAATGGACGACGATCCCCTCCAGCACCCCTTCGGGGACCGAGACATCGACTTGGCCGCGGCTTCCGTCCACTCCCTCGGCGACGATCATCCAGTCTCCCACGGGAACCGTGTGAATCTCGAACGTCCCGTCGGCTCCGCTCAGCGCCATGGCCCCAGCCAGTTGCGAGGACTGAGCCATGCTCAGCGAACCCGTCGAGTTCCGCACGCGGACCGCGACCTGAGCGGGTCCGGGCGGTTGGACTTGGCCGTGAACCGTCGACCCACGTTCGACCTCGAACACGAGACCGGTCAGATCCTCGTCGGCGATCTCCAATCGAGGGCCAGTGAGATTGTCGATGATCCGAGCGCCGCGTAGGGACACCGAGTATAGCGACGGAAGCAGTCCTTCGAGGACGAACGCCCCCGTGGCATCGGTCTTCGCCCGACGGCTCGTACCGGCATGGTTGGAGGCATCGACGAAGACGCCCTCCACCCCGGACGATCGATCCGACCGGTCGACCACCTGGCCCACGGCCCGAAATGCCGGATCGACCAAGATGACCACGGTCGCGGCTTGCTCGGCGACGCCGAGCGAGATCTCGATGGGGACGCTGCTCGCAAATCGGGTTGCACGAGCGCTGAGCGAGTATTCGGCAGACGCCAAACGCGACAACGAAAAGGCACCGTTGGAATCGGTCATGGCCTCGCTTTCGGCGACCGACCCACTCATCGAGTACGAACCCCCATATCGAGTCTTTCGGTCGAAGAATACGGTCGCTTGGGCAACACCTTCACCACCTTCGCGGGTAAGCACGCGGCCAGAGATCGACGCCCCCGGAGTGACCTCGAAGTCGAGGGTGCGGTCATTGCCACGCATGATGACCGACTGACGGACCGTCTCGTAGTCGTCGTGCCACGTCGCGATGGAAAAATACCCGTCGGGGAGGGTGAGCTCGTAGTGACCTTCGGAATCGGTCACGGCGGCAAAAACTTCGTCCTCGTGACCTTCTTCGGTTCCCCGCACCCACGCACCTTCGACCGGACCTCCGCCGGTGTCCATCACGTGCCCCCTCATCGTATGGCCGCCAGGAGTCAACGTGAGGCGCAGCTCGGTCGGTTCGAGACCATCGGACAACGTGATCGACAGTTGGCGGTGAGGTAGATATCCGCGTGCCGATGCGGTGAGCGTATAGCGGCCAGCCGCGAGTCCTTCGAAGGACCACCTTCCTTCGCTATCGCTTGGGGTGATCCGAGGAAGGGCAGCCGCACCCACGCGTGGACTTGGACCCCCGATCGCGCGGAGTACCACGTGGACCCAAGGAATGCCTTCGTGGTCGAGGCTCGACACCGCCCATCCTCGCAACGCATATGCTCGCGAGGACTCGTCGTCAAGATGGCGATCCATCGGAGTGAACGCCCCCTCCTGATGGGGCCGGGCCGACACACTCACGACCGCGGGGGAGGGCTCGGTCCTGCGGCGATGCGCAACGATCCACAGCAGGCACAGCACGGCCACGACCGCCAAGATCCCGACCCATACGCGACGCATGCCCAAGGATAGTCCGCCATCCCCCGGCGGTGCTCAATCATCCGATCCGATCCGGCACGCGTTCATCAATCCCCGCCAGCCACAACACCCCGCCCCCCGAGCGCCACACCGCCGCATACCGGGAGCTCCCAGTTTCGCAAGGTCGGTACCCCACAACCGCGAACCACCCCCATGGTCGCCTGCACCCGCAGTCGAACGGCCTCGAGTTCTGGGTGCGAGATCGGCTGCGCAAACACATGCATCGCGCCGAGCTCGACGCGCGCGTGCGGAAGCACAGGTCAAGGCTTCGCGCGCCGGCTCAAAACCAACACCGGCTTTCCCGCTTCGGGCTTTCATATTCGACACGCAGAGCCATGATGACGTCATGAGACCAAGAAGCGCAGTTGAGCTACGCGTATCTGCATGCTGTTGCATCGCAAGCAGGAATCGCCTGCCTGGAAGCCACCCGCGTGCATGAGGCCTAACGCAACGATCCCCTGCGGCATGGGACCACCTTACGGTCATCACCGCCCCGAACCTTGAAGAACTCCGACAAAACGTTCCGCTTTTGCGTATGGCCGGATGTCTAAACCCCGCTCGGCTCGCCTCGACCGCAACCGATTCCCCATTTGGAGATGGATTCGTGCTACCGCGCTCAACCGCTCGCCCCGCGTCGTCGATGGCCTGTCCGAATCATAGCGTTACCCTAGCTTGACCGACGATCATCGGCACGCCGAACCAACCAAGGCGCCGAGGGTCCCGGTCGACGAGGATAGCTGCGACCGAACCGTCATGCGTCACGAGGTGAATGACCGCGACGATGCAGGTCGGCATGGCGGCGAGCTTTACGACAAGCGCGGGCGCACCGTTCAGCGAGCGGAGTTCCACCGTCAGGGCCACACCGATCTGCCGCTGTGCGTTCGCGAATCGGCGTGCCACGACCGAGCGGCCTCGTGTGGGTCGCGATGCAGCGCGAACGATTCCGCCACCATCGACGATCCCCCATACGTCTTCGGCCATGATCCGCGCGAGAGTCTCGATCGATCCATGCTCGATCGCCTGCGCGAAGGCCTGCACCACCGAGATGTCGACGGGGACATCTCCGCGGACATTCCCTTGCGCTCGCTCGAGTGCGACGCGGGCTCGATGCAGCAAAGCCTTGACCGCATTGGCATCGACGCCGAGGACGTCCCCGACTTCGGCCGGGGGACGTTCGCAGATGTCGACGAGCACGAGCGCAACTCGCTGACGCAGCGTCAGCTGCTGCAGGGCTACGATCACGGCGAAGCGCACATCTTCGCGAACGATCGATCGTTGCTCGGGGCCCGGTTCGGGCGCGGCTACGTCGAGATCGAGCAGAGGATCGACAAGCTCGGTGAGGCGACGACGGACAGTGCGTTTGCGGAGATGATCGAGGCAACATCGGGTCGTGATCCGCAGTAGCCAGCCAGTCGGGTCGTCTCCACGCCGCTGCCCGGTGCGTTCGAGCGCACGGGCGATCGCCTCCTGACAGACGTCATCGGCTTCGTCCCGCCGACCGAGCATCCGATAGCACAAGAGCCACAACCGCTTGCGGTTGCGCTCAATCGCAGGAAGGAGGTCGTGATCGGCCATGACCGCTCCCGAGCCTCAGGGGGACCAAGGTGCCGACAGCAAGGCTGCCAAACTCTGTGTGCCGGGTCGGTCGTGGCTTACGAGGCCGACGTCGGTCTCGCGATCGAGCCGCGGGGGGGTGAACGTGCCGAACATTCGGTCGAACAGGCAAGTCAACGTGCCATAGTTGCTGTTCGTCTCGGCGACGAGACGGGAGTGATGAAGCTCGTGCAGCCTCGGGGTTACGAACACGAACCCGAGCGCAGTCTCGAGCCGTGCAGGGAGGACAATGTTCGCATGCACGAAGAGACCTTGGAGTGCCGACCAGAGTCGGTACACGGCGAAAGCGGCCGGTGGAGCTCCAATCGCGAGAGCGGCCACGCCCATGTACGCATAGCGGACGAGACCTTCCGCGGGATGCTGTCGGATCGCCGTCGTGATGTCGACGGCCGGGTCCGAGTGGTGCACCGCATGGATCCGCCAGAGCCACGGCACGTGGTGCATCGTGGTGTGGGCGACGTACCACGCGAACTCGAGCGCCACAACGACGACCAGGATCGTTCCGATGGGGCCGAGGCCCAACGTCGTGAGCGGACGGTAACCGGCCGCCTCGGCCCATGCGAGCGCCAGGACGAGCCCCGCGTTGAGCAAGACATTGGTGACGAACGTGATTGCGGTCAGCGCGAGGTTTGGACCGACGCGGTGCCACGGACCGCGTCGGTGTCGAGGCACGAGCGCCTCGACCGCCGCGATGAACGCCATCACCAGCACGAGGCCGCCGAGAGTAGGAATGCTGCCGAGAACGAGACCGAGGAATGTCATCGCGAAACAGGACGCGCGGCGGGGGTCGATGGGTACGCGGATGCGTCGAGAAATCCGACGCGGGCAAGCCAAGCCGCACATAGAGACGGCCAGGTACCGGCGTGTTTGTGCCCATGAGCGAGGCCGAGGCCGTGCCGCCCTTTCGTAAACGTATGGAACTCGTGCTCCACACCGTGCTTCGTGAGCGCGTCCGCAAACATCCGGCTATGGCTCGGGTCGACCATGTTGTCCGTGCCCGTCGTCCAGATGAATGTGGGTGGTGTTCGGTTCGTGACTCGGCGTTCGGCCGAGAGCATGTCGACGAGTGCAGCAACCGGCGAGTCGCCGAGCAGGCGACGCTTCGATCCCTCATGTGGAATCTCGGCCATCGAGATGACGGGTTGCGCAAGTATGAGTAAGTCGGGCCGGCTGCTCTCGTGCTCGATCGGATCGTCATGCTCTGGATCACCCGGGTCGCTTTCGGCCGCCAAGATCGCGGCCAGATGTCCGCCCGCCGAGAACCCGAGCACGCCGACGCGCAAGGGATCGACCCGTAGTCGCACCGCGTGGGCGCGGATCCATCGGACCGCTCGTTCCGCGTCCTGCAGTGGGATCGGGTGGCGATAGGGGGACACTCGATAGTCGAGTACGAACGCCGCGATGCCGACTGAATTCAGCCATTCGGCGACGTCGGTGCCCTCGAGCTTTTCCGAGCGAAACGAGTACCCACCACCGGGGAGCACGACCATTGCGGGTACGGTTTCATCGAGCGGATAGGCGAGCACGTACGGCGTGCGATCCTCGAGTTCGTTGCCAAACAGGAGGTGCAAGAATGCCGAATCGAAATCCGGCTCTGCGCCCTCGATCTTGCCAGGTGGATCGCCCGGCCAGATCGGCTCGATCCTTTGCCGATAGTCGAGGCTCTCTCGGTCGGGCTGAGTCATCCTGCGCAGCACGCAGGCGAGCCCTGGAACTGCGCTCGCGGTTGCGAAGAGGGTCACGGACACGAGAAACCGACGCCGTCTCATGGAGCAGGCTCCCGGGCGGTCAAGAGATATGCGGTGGTCGATGGAATGAGTCCGCGACCTTTACCGCCGCGCGCTACGACTTCGATCGTAAAGCCGCTTCCGAACCAGTCGACGATCTCGCCGGGCGCGACCATTCCCGCGACGCCGAAGACTTTGCCGACGACGCGTTCCCACCAGCGTGGCGGCCATTCGAAGCAAAAGATGAAAAGCTGGGTACCAGGCCGGGCGTGGGGGAGCACATGGTCGAGATACCGACGGCGATCAGCGGGGCGAAGGTCATCGAACGTGCCCCAGTCGACGAGTACGTCGAATGTGCCATCGATACCATGCAGGTCCGTCAGATCGGCTTCGACGAAGCGCACTCGTACCCGCGCGCGCTCGGCCTTGCGCTTGGCCTTGGCGATCGCGGACGCGGCGAAATCGACTCCGGTGACGTCGAACCCACGCTCGGCCAGGAAGATCGCGTTGTCGCCTTCGCCACAGCCGAGATCGAGAGCACGCCCTGAACGAAGCCGTCCGCTCTCCACCAGCTCGACCAGCTCGGCCCGAGGACCGAGCACCCAGGGTGGAGTGCCGTAGCGGTACCAGAGATTCATGAAGAAGCGATTCATGTGCGTCCCTTCGTCGTGAGCCAAGCGAGCAGCACGTCGGCGAGGGTGTCGGCAGCTCGCTGCGTGCTCCAGCCGGTGCTGCGTAGCGCCTGAATCGTCGCGGGTCCGGTCAGCGCGAGGGCGGTCGCGACGGTCTGCTTGTCGCGGATGCCGGGCCCGAGCGCGGCCCGAACGAGCGCATCGACGCGGCCGAAGAACTCCGCATTCGCGCGCTGCAGTACCGGCATGTCGCGGTCTCGCGCGTAGAGGGCGTACCACGGCTCGCCGCGCTCGTAGCAGGACGCGAGTTCCCGAACGAGTCGCCGGATGCGTTCGGCGAGTTCGCCTTCGGCACGCAACGCAGCAGGTTCGGGCAAGGCGAGTTCATTCGTCAGCCGCTCGCACGCTGCGGTGATGAGCGCTTCAGGGTTTTGGAAGTGGTTGAACACGGTGGCCGGCGAGCAATCGGCTTCGCGTGCGATCGCCTGCATGGATGCGCTCTTGAACCCGTCGCGCGCGTAGACAGCAATGGCTGCATCGACGATGCGACGCTTCGTTTCGGCCGCCAATGCGGTCCGCACGGGGCTGCGGTAGGTCCTCGGCATTTTGATTGAACGTATCGTTCAATCAATTAAATGGCCGACCGCCGCAGCCATGTCAAGCGGGTCGCTCGGTCATCGCGTGGGGCTGTCGAGGTCGAGGCACTACCTTCACCGCATTTTCGACCGGTCATGATACTCAGAGGAGGCCGTCGAGTCCGCCCCTCGATGGGTCGTTGCCGAACGCCTCTTGCTCGTCGAGGCCCATGTAGTGGCAAAGCGAGACCAGTAGACGGTTGTGCTCGATACTGTCGTATCGGAGATACCGGCCCATGGCGATGCGGCCGTTGGCGCCACCCGCGAGTACGAAGGGCACGGGATGGTTACCGTGCGAGTTGCCACGACTGAGTTCGTTGCCCCATACGACCAGCGTGTGATCGAGCAATGTACCGTTGCCCTCAGGCACGGCCGCAAGGCGATCGAGTAGATACTTCACCTCCTCCGCATACCAGCGATTGATGGCGGTCATCTGATCGACCATCGCAGGATCGTCGTCACCGAGGTGCGAGAGGTCGTGATGAGCAACATCTTGTCTCAACCACGTGAAGCGCACGATGCTGCTCGCGCTCGACCACTGCAAACTGGCAACGCGGGTGAGATCGCAGGCGAGCGCCATGACGAGCTGGTCGATCTGTCGCCGCGAGACCTCGGGGAAGCTATCGTTCGCATCGGGGTCGAGGCCGAACTCGAGTGTCGGAATGTCGCACCGCGGTGTTGCGGTCTCGTTGCGCTGCTCCATCGCCCTGATCGCGGTAAGGTGTGCCTCGAGTTTGATCCGGTCGTTGGCTCCGTGCTGACGTGCAAGCACAGCGAGATCGTCCGTGACGAAGTCTAGAACGCTGCGTCGCTCGGCCTTCAGCCGTGCAAAGCCCGCCATCCCGATGCCGAGTTCGGCGAACAGTCGCTCGAACGTCGCCTGAGGATCGTCTGCGGGGGCAAGCGGCTGATCTGGACCCGCGTAGCACATGCGCGTCCACACATTCGCGCCGCCCGTGTGTACGCCGAGCTCGAGGCTTCGATACCGGCTTTCTCCGCCGACGGTATTGGCGATGCTTTGGTCGACGGAAATACCACTTGCATACCCAGCACTGCCACCATTGAAGCCAACGAATGGGCCAGATCGAAGGCCGGTGCCGGTCCATAGTGCGCCCATACCACGCTGGTGCGGATCCCCGAGACCGTCATGGATCACTCTCAGGCCATCGATCACGACGAGCTGTGCTTTGTAAGCCTCGAGCGGGGCCAGGATCGGACCGAGCGTGAAATCGTCGATAGTGCCCGTTGGTACCCAGCGTTCATGGAGCGTCCCATTCGGTGAAAACAGCAAGATGATCCGGGTCGGAAACGGTAGTGGACTACCGCCACGTGCTTCCCGGTCTAGCAATGGAACGAACGGTCCAAGTACCGAGCCCGCGGCTACACCGAGCAGGATTCGCCGACGTGAAAACCGACGGTCCGAGCGGTCGTCGATCATCGCTCATCTCCTCTGGGTTGTTGTGGCTGTGGTTCGATCGGCGCGGCGCGATGGGACCGGAATGCTTGGGAGACCGCGATCCGGTGAATGAGACCTTCGATCGACCCGTCGCCTTCGGTGAGCTCTCTCGCGAGCGAATCGATGGTGCATGTGTCGTCAAGCGTCTCACCGCGACCGAGCGCGAAGCGGAACCACTGTCGCGTCGTACACTCCGCGACGATCGTACTTTCCGCAAGGCGAGCGGCAAGTTCGGGAATGCCATCGAATTCACCATCGACGTCGGTACCCACGATCCAGCCGCTCGCGTCGACCATATGGATCCCATCGAGGTCCCGCCAGCGACCGATCGCATCATAGTGCTCGAACCCGAAACCGAGTCCGTCGATCAAGTCATGACAGGCGGCACAGGCTGGATCCGCCCGATGCTGCTCGAAACGTTCGCGCGTGCTTGCACTTGGATCGGGATTCGGCGGCGTGTTGTCGACGTCGGGAGGCGGCGAAGGCAGGATCTGACAGAGTAAGTTCTCTCGCACGAACTTGCCGCGGTGGACCGGCGAGGACTGCTCCGCGTGTGCGTGACGAGCCATGACCGATGCCTGGGTCAGCAAGCCCGCGCGTTGATCCAAGGGTAGCGGTACGGGAATGCCGAGACCTTGGTCCATCGAATGCGTCACACCGTAGAGCGTCAGCAACTGCGAATCCTCGGTGAATGCAAGCTCGGAGGTGAGTAGCGTCGCGATCGTGCCATGCGCGTCGAGCACGACGCCGTTCGCGAAAGCTGCCGTCTCGGCCTTCATCGCGACAGCAAGCGCGGGCGTAAATTCGGGGTACACGCGGGGGTCCTTTTCGACCGTTTCGAGCTCGTCGACACCGAACCATTGCAAGTGGAAGCTGGCGATGCCCGTACGAGCGCGGGGGTCGGCAAGCATGCGATCGACTTGCACCGAGATGCCGTCGTTCGTTGTAAGCTCGCCCGCATTTGCGGCTGCGAACAAAGTGGTGTCGGGCATCGTGTCCCACAGGAAGTAGCTCAGCCGTGTCGCCACCTCGTGGTCGGTCAGCGGAGCGATCGCGCCATTGCCTTCATCTTTACGGCCAAACTCGACGAGATACAGGAAATGAGGTGACTGCAACAAGGCCGCTATCACGAGGCGGATGCCGTTTGCGAAGTCGTCTTCGGCGTCGCCAACATCGTAAACCGCGAGCAGCCGTTCAGCCTCCTGTTCGCGAAGCGCTCGGCGATAGGCTTTCGGCCCGAGCTCCGCGATGAGCTGTTGTGCACATGGTCGGTCACCGACGTCTGCGGGGTCACAGGGCAGCAAAGCCTCGAGTTGCCCGACGGCCTCGAACGCGATGGTTTCAGCAGCATTCATGTATTGCTCGGCCTGCAACTCGCCGATCGCCGAGATGACATTGCTGCGAAACGGGCCGACGTGTTCATCGGCGCTGAAGCTCGCGGCTTTCGAGCTCGTGAGCCCGAGCAGATCGCGAACGGTGTTGTCGTATTGTCGCGCCGTCAGGCGTCGCAGCTCTGTTACGCCGACCTGACGACATTCATCGTCGGCGAAGCCCATCGGTTCGCTCCCGGCGGTGTCGATATCCATGCTTTCGTTGTTCGAGCAACTCGCGAGCACAAGGACCGCTATCCACATCCGTAGATTAGCCATGGTCGCCGCTTCCACCCTGGAACATGGGTTCGAAACCGACGATAGAGCCGCACACATCGCAACCCCCGATCTCGAGACACCCTCCCAATGTCTGGAGCGGGCCGAGCAACTCATGACCTGCGCCGCAGTTGCTCGCGCACGCCATCGCCTGACGCTGATCCGGGTCGTCGAGTTGGGCGAGACAATCGATGACACAGATGCAGTTTTCGTTGGTCGTGATGCACGCATCGAGCTCCGAGCAACACGTTGGTTTCACACACGACAGACACTCGCTGTCGCCATCCGCGGGCGCGCAGGTGGATTCGTGGGTGGCGGTCTCCGTAGCGGCGCCGGTGTCGATACTCACACCCGTGGTGTGCTCAGTACCGTTCGTCGTCTCGTGCGTCGTGCCAACCTCATGAGGTTCAGTTCCGACCTCACCCGACTCGGTCGGGGTGGCATCTTCGGATACCGCTGAATTGCTATCGTTCTCCTGGCAGCTCACGAGAGCGACGGCGCACGTGAACGCGATCGGGAAGGTGCAACGGGTGCGGACGGGATCGATGGGGAAGACTCGCATGCTCACCATGGAGGTCTCCGACCGAGGCCTTCGTCTTCCATCGTTGGCTCAATGAATACGAGGATGATGCGCGAGATTGTAGCTCTCGATGATCTTCTCGTATGCGATGGCTTGCTCGTCGGTCAGTACCTCGCGAATGTCACGGTGAGCACGCTCATGCAGATCGCGAAACGCAGGTTGCTCATTCGCGATAATGGCTTCGGCCTCGACGCGCACGCGATTCATGATGTCGCTGATCTGTTGCACCTGGTCGTCGGTGAGATCGAGACTGACGCGAAAACGCTCTAGCAACTCGGCGTGAGCGCGAGCGATCGGATCACCCTGCTCGAAGTCGACATACGACCAGTGTCGGTAACTAGCCGCACCGACAACCATACCCGCCACGAAGATCGTGAGCGCGAGTGCGACGGCTTTCGTGTGCTGACGTGCCATGTTCATCCACCTACTGCTGCGAAGAGGTCGCCAACCTCAGCCGTGACGACACGAGTGATTTCTGCCACGGGATCGGTTGGCGTACGCGGTTCGAGCACGAACCCGAGAAGTCCAACCACAATGGCGGCGATTCCGGCGGCAAGCGCTACGGGCAGCGCTACGTGATTCCAACGCTCGAACCTGGTCGGTTCCGCATCGGCAACGCCATTCATGATGCGCGTGAGGAGATCGGGCGAAGGCATGGCAGGTCCGTCACCGCGGAACAGCTCGTGCAACCGCTCCTCGAGTTGCGAGGAATCGAGTCGTTCACGCTTCATGGCATCACCTCCGAAGGCCGACCGAGCGCACGTTCGACCTTCTCGAGCAATTTTGCCCGTGCGCGATGGAGCCGCGATTCCACCGTTCCCACTGGTATTCCGAGGGCCTCCGCGAGTTCATCGTAGGACATCCCGTCGATGGTGCGCAGCAGAAGAACGACGCGGTATTTCTCGTCGAGCTCGGCCACGAGATTCAGAACCAGCGCACGGAGCTGTGACCCCACCGCAACGTGTTCGGGGTTCGGCTGCTCGCTTGCGAGATAGTCCGAGAGGCGATGCATCAGGTCCGGATCGCTGGTGACCTCGTGGGCGGACCGACGTGCTCGGCCTCGAGCGCGATTGAGAGCCAGGTTGCGGGTAATCCCATGGATCCACGCACGTGTGGCCGCAGGATCGCGAAGCGAGTCGCGATTGCTCCATGCCAACAAATACGCCTCCTGCAGCACATCCTCGGCTTCCGCAGCATCCCCGAGGGTCCGCAACGCGACCCGGAAAGCCGTGAGGTGCGTGGCTTCGACGATCGAACGAAAGGCCGAGCGATCGCCGGCTCGCGCTCGTCTCGTGAGTTCCGCAAAATCGCGTTCCACCTGCAAGATCTGCCACTGTAGGTTACTGCGGTCCCGGCTCGGGATGGTGTGTGCCCTTGTGCATCGCCCGCATGAAGCGACCGAGCTCCGCGACGGTCAGTCGTCCATTTTCATCGGTATCGATGGGCTCGAACATCTCCGAGAGGTGCCGGCCTTCCGCCTCTCGCTCTGTCACGAACCCGTCCCCGTCTGCATCGAAGGCTGCAACGATCCGCACAGAGTGCTCGGTGGACGCTACGTGGTCATCGCATGAGTGAGTTTCGCAATGGGAGGCGTGGACATCAACGCCGAGCTGCAGGACTTTCTCGTCGGAAAGCTCGCCGTCGCCGTCGAGATCTGCATTCTGGAAGTGTCCTACCAACCCCGGATGGTGGCCGGCCTCGGCCTTTGAAAGTTTGCTCCTATCTTGATCGTGGGCAGCAAAAGCCAGGCCAACATACTCGACCGTGCGCTTGTCGAGCTCATTGCGTAGCCCGACATCAGGTTGAGCGTCAGCGCCTAGACAGGACGCTGACCCGAGGGTCACGAGGATGACGAAGAGCTCGCGGAGCATGAGGTCTTTCTTCGGCCCGTGCACCGGGCATTCTTCTTAGTGTCCGCAGCCATCTCGCGTCTTCCATCGGATGTTCGGCGCCGTTGGAAATTCCGGCTCCGCGGGCGCGAGACAAATTGGCGAGGAGATTCGCCCTTGACTCTTGAGTGAGCGCCTCGAAGCTGGAGGACGACACTGGAGGTCATCGCGGTCATCGCGAGCAGCTCGTACGCGTGAAGCGGATCGCGCAGAATCACCAGGGCTGCGATTGCCCCCATGAACGGAGCGGTCGCAACGAACGCTCCTCTCGGGCCGTGCCGACGAGGCGGAGCGCGTAGGCATCGAGCACCGTACTCACCTCGTAGGCGAGGCTGCCGAGAACGAGCGCGGCTGCGACCGACCGAGCGGGGTACAACGTGCCACCCGTCAGGAGAATCCCGAGCGTCGGGGAAGCCCTCGCCCTCGTGGGTTTCTTCATTACGATCGTCATTCTCCTGTGATTCTCGTCGTTCACCGGGCGAGGCCAACACCCACGTCTCGCTCGCAAGCACGAACTGCGGTGTTTACGGCCACGCTCCAACGAGGTCGAACAGGACGTATACCTGATCCGGTTCGTAGAGCTGGATCCATCTCCTCGACACAAACAGACAATCTCATCGGATGACTACCGTGCAACGTTCGTTGTGCACGAAGATCGAACTCTGTCTTTCCGGACTTTCACAATGCGAGATGTTGGGCACGGCCCGACGTGCAGGCGATGGGTCGCTTGCGGTTCATGGGAAGCCCGCGGGCGGGCGAAACCACCTCAGCCAAACCTCGCCTGAGTCACCTTCCACCAAGAGGACGTTCCCGCGAGGGCTGCTTTCGAGCACATGGATGTCGATCGAACTGAGACTGTGATCGGTTTGACAGACGGGTCGACCGTCCGCCACGAGGTGGACGAGGCGCATCATGGTCTCGCCGGACGATGCCGTCCACGGGGCACTCGCGAACACGAGGCCTTCCGCTCGCCGCGAGATCCGACCGTGGAAACGCGATCCTTCCAAATCCGGCTGATCGGCGAGTAGACTCGCCACGTCGATCCGCCATTGCATGGTGTTGTCGCGCCCCCATCGTTCGATGTACTCCTCGTTGGAGGGGTTGACGTAATGGGCGTAGAGGTTGTCGGCTTCGTCGATGGTGAGGTCCAGATTCCCCCGATCGATGGGCATCGAAGGGATGGCAAGAACCGTCGGAGCTCCACCTTCGGCTTCGAATCGACGCAAAATGCTATCGATATCCGTGGGGGTCAAGGTCACGACATCGACCGCGCCGTCGGGGTGGACGACGAGTTGACCGGGAAATTCGAAGGCGTCGTTCCCCCACGTCTCGGTCCATAGGACTTCACCATTCACGCTCGCGCGTTTTTGTAGCCACACTTGATCCGTGGTCGAATCTGCCATGTAGCCGAGAGCGACGACGGAACCATCCGGACCGAGCTCGAGGTCGGTGAAACCAAACCCATTGTCGAGGACCCATGGAAACTCCGGCCCCGGTGCCCCGGTTGCACGATCGAACGATAGGATGACCAGGTCGCGCCCTTCCGTGACGGAGCGTCGTCCCGCCACGAATACGGTGTCATCGTCGATGACGACGTCATGGAGTCCAAACATCGAATCGACATCGAATTGCCACAACGTCTCTCCCTCCGGGTCGTAGGTACGGACGAATGAAGGTCCTGGCTGCGGGAGCTCATAGTTTGCCCCGGTGGGAGGCGGTGGAGATCGTTGTCCGATCATCACCGTCGTCCCATCGCGATCGATCGCGACGTTCACGGGTTCAGGATCGAACATTCGTGTTGGCTCGATGATGGCGACCGCGTGGTCGAGCCCACATGGGATCGAACAGTCGGCTGTGCAGGACTCATCTTCGCGGCCCGCGAGATCACATTCTTCACCGGGCTCGACATAGCCATTTCCGCAAGAGACTTCGAGCGGTGCGAAACCGGCGTCTCCACCGACCGGCAAGCTTGCAGGCGGTCGCGAAGACGGCGGCTCGTCGTCGGAACACGCGAGCAGCAGTCCAGCACCGAACACCAAGATGCGGCTCCAACGATTCATGGGATAGGCTCCACGCATCGTACGAGCGGAGGGTAACACGGCTTCCAGCGCGGCGGCTCGTGGGCTCCCGCCGCCCGTTGGCTGTGTACACAGCATCCTCCATAGGTACGAGAGGCACGGCATGTTCAGCCTCTCATGGTGGACGAACAGACTGGACCCCGTCGTCCTCGCACAGATCAATCCCGGGGTGTGGCAGCGACCTCATCCTTGGTTCGACGTGTTCCTCTTAGACGAAGCCGCCGAAACTACGTTTCGGGCGTACTTTCGACCTTGGCCGCTCGCGATGGACCAAGCCATACCCCATCGACGCGATCCCAATGGACCCGGCGATTGGAGCGAGCATTTCGGTGACCGTTGGGACGATTTCTGTACACAAAAAACATCCGTATGACCCCGACATGTCCTGACACCGGAGCGCGGTTTTTGGGTCCGACGACTGATCTTGAAGGGGTTTTTCGCAAAGCCCTTCACCCGAAACGCACGCCTGGCGAAAGGCGTGCGGTCGTTACGACAACGGGGTACCGCACTCGGGCAGTCGTGGATTGTCAGGCATGTCGAGCGGGCTCGTCGGTGCGGGCGGTGTGACCGACGAGTCGAGAACACCTACGCGTTTGTTGACGAGTAGCACTTGATAGGCGTACCCGCCGAGCGGCGCGGCTTGTGATGTGCATGCAAAGTTGTTGTAGTGAAGATTGACGACGTAGAACGTATTCTTGAGCTTTCGGATCGTATCTACGAAGCGCTGCTCGTTCGTGCCGTGCAGTTCCATCGGCATTTGCACGATGTGGTCGAGCACCGTGTCGGGGGTGGCCATCAGCGAATCCCACTCCGCGCCCTCGACATCGATCTTGAGCAGTATCGTTTTTTCGCTGTCACCGTTCTTGTGGATTTGGTTGACGAGCGTGTCGAACGGTTGTCCTTCGAGGGTTTCTTGCCGTGGTCCGACGCATTCGTCGTGGAAGCGGAATTCACCGCCTTCACAGACCGGACGATGTTCGGTGAAACAGTCGTATTGATGCACAGGCACCGCAAATTCGCGCGCGACTTGGCACCCCCAATTGTCTTCGAGGTCGATACCGTATGAATATGCGGACTGCACGTTCGCGGTGAGGTTCTCGCACATCAAATACCCGCCATCGTTCCTGCTACCGTAGCGTTTGAGCGTGCAGTTTTTCAGTGCGACTGGTTGAATTTCCTGGAACAGCGCGTCACGAATCGCTCGCTCTTGTCGCTCGCGACTCGACACTTGCCGGGCAGTCACCGCGGCTGTGATCCAAGATGCCGCTGCGGCCGTGATCGCGACGATCAGGAAGGCCACGACGAACAAACGGGCGACGACGAACGGACGAATGCGTTTCATGCGGTCGGAGCTTTCACCGGAACGCGGCGACGGTCGGCGATCCGAAGACCCGCGCACGTGAGCCCAACGATAACGCGTGCTGCCCAGCCGACTCCACTGAGGCGAGCACGACGCTCGATGTTTTTGACGATGGCAGTTCAAACCGGGGCTAGGGATGGAGCGAGGTCGAGCAGCAAACCGCGATCGCCTCGCTCGTTCCGGAGGTTCTTTGCCGGACGGTTCGTTGAATCGACCAAGCGGCGGGGTGTGGACGCGTTGGTTCCCGCATTGCGGTCGACCCGCGACCTGGGAAGGGGGGTTGGGGGCACAGCGAGCCGCCGTCGAACAGCGCCAACTGTTGCGGAGGGTGAGGCGAAGGCTGGTAGGGTTTGGGGATCACTTGCGAGCGCAGGTGATGAGGAGCCGACAAAACTCCGAAGCTTCCTCACGGCACGTCGGCCGCCCACATCACGTCCTCGCCGAGGTCACGACGGCCTCGAGCCAGGCCTCCGCCCCCGTGACAACTCGACGTTGATTTACGACGAAATCACTGCGGGGGTATCGAACGATGGCACTTTGACACGGCTTTCGACGACACGTTCGAGGCCCAGGGGGCAGGACGTCTGTCGGTGTCGCGGTTCGATGAATCGGCTATCGTGGACTTCGCAAATGGCTTCGAAGATCCTCCTGCTGAACCTGGCCGCGACTTTGGGGGAACCCGCCGACCCACCGCTGTGCCCACGTAGCCGTGAGGAGCACGCGGCTTCGCTCATCTACGGTCAAGCTGAAGACCAGAGCTACGAAGCCAAAATAGCACAGCAACGGGCAACGGCGGCCGACCGTTACGCTCACGCAGCCGAGATCGTCCCGGTAGGAGAATGGCCGCGGGCGTTCGTAACGAAGATCATCGAAAAGGCGCATCAGCAATACAAGGAAGCCTATTTGGACGCCTCGGCACCGACTGCTCAACGCGAGCAATGGCGCGAGACCGATGAACGATTGTTGTACACGTATGTGAACGCCTATGAAAGCGCGCGCGCGGCAGGTGAACCCTGTTTGGGCGAGGGAGAGTATGCCATCGTTGCTCTTGCGGAAGTACGTTCGATGTCCTTTTCAAGCGCACCACCGGACGTCCCGGTGGCTGAATCGGGACCCCCCATCGTTCCGCCTGCGCATCCCGTACCCCCGGTTCTCCATCCGGAGACCGCGAGCACGACGTCGAACCTTGAACCTCGCGGTGCTCGACTGCAACGAGGCTCCGGATTCGTCATCGCAGGTGCGCTGGTCATAACAACCGGCGCCGGTCTGATGATTTGGGGTCCGGCGCATTATGCATGGCGCGAGAGTCAGGTTCCGCCTGATTCGGAGATCGAGACGGACGAGGATCGACAAGCGATCGAGAACTATCTCGACGGAGGTCGAACGGTGCGAACAACCCTCTTGACGGTGGGGGCGGGGTTCGTGATCGCCGGTGTCACATTGCTCGCTCTCGGCATCACCAAGCGTCGTCGCCTCAAACATCGCCAAGCCGCAGGGGTTGTCGCGTTCCAATGAGGCGTGAATGTGTCCACCTTTGATTGTGTCGGCTGCATTCGCTTTTGAGCGGACGGAGCCCTCCCCCCCATCCGGGCGAGTGCCGAAGCGAGAGACTTTTACGAAAGGGCCCTTGAAGATTAGGGTGACAAGAATGGTAGCAAGACGACAACGAAGTCCACTTTGCGGGAATCGCCTGGGTCAAACCGTTCGCGACGAATGATGCCGCGTGCGCATTCCGACGCTGACTTGTTCGCATTGTGAATGTCGGGATAGGCGCTACCATCCATGGCGATCTCGATCTCGATCAGTACGTTTCCGCCGTGATTCATCCCCTGACATTCGCTTACGATACGTTCTTTGAGGGATTGGACGTGCGATGCGTCGGAGTCCGATGCTGCCGGGGTCGTTTCGGGTTTTGGCTCGGGCGAGGTGCTCAGCGACGGCCGTCGTTTTCCGCGAGATCGGGATGTGGCCCGCGGTGTCGACGATCCTTCGAGCGGGGGTGGCACAGGAGTTCCGACGGGGGTTTCGTGAGGTGCAACCGCTTCCCGTGATCGCTCGCTCGGGAGATGTTCTTTCGATTCATCGAACCTCTCCAACGTCTTGATGGGTTCATTTTCTGCGTTCTCGCGTTGCACAACCGAGTCAACGTTCGGTTCCGCCCGTGGTGGAACGAGTACCTCATGCATTCGTTCGGCAAATGGACCCCTGGGCTCGACACGTTCGGTCTGGGCGGGCACGTCTGGGTTCGCGAGTGCCCAAGCGGCCGCGCCGATACCGGTGCTGAGCACCATGCCCCCGCAGACCCTTGCCACAAATGTAAAACTTCCACCACGACGGGGCGGATCGGCGCTCGGTTGCTGCGCTTCCGTTGGAATTGGGACCGTGCGTGGTGCAGCGTAGTGTTCGGCGAGCGCGCGATCGATGGGGGCACCGGCCGCTCGACCGTAGGGGGCGGTGAGGTGACTGCTCAACCATGGAAAGCGCGGTCGTCCCCTACGCGCCCGGACGAGAACGCAACCCGGTCGAATGGCTTCGCGCAATGCGTGACTGAACGCTTGGGCCGTTTCGAATCGATCCTTGGGGGACTTTGCGAGCGCCTTGAGCACGATCGCATCGATCGCGCGTGGAATGGTGGGCTCGAGCGCGCTGGGCCTGCGAGCGGGCACTCGAATGTGTTGGTCCACGATCGCATACGGGCTCGTCCCATCGAACGGCAATCGACCGGTGAGGAGTTGATGGAACACGATCCCAAGCGAATAGACATCGGTCCGCCGATCGACGGCTTTGCCCCAGGCCTGCTCGGGTGACATGTATGCCACCGTTCCGACGAACTCTTGCGATACGCTGATGCCCGTCGTGAGCGGACTTGATTCAGCGACCTTTGCAAGACCGAAATCGAGGACCTTCGCAAAATCGGGTGTCTCACGCCCGTCGACGATGAAAATGTTGGAGGGTTTGAGGTCGCGATGGACGATCCCGTTCTCGTGGGCTTCGTCCAGCGCTTCGAGGATTTGCAGGACGATCGCGGCGGCACGGGGCCAATCGAGGCGCCCTGTGAGACGCAGGAGCGCGTCGAGGTCGCGACCTTCGAGCAACTCCATGACGAAATAAGCGATGGGTTCCTCGGCGAAATCGAGGATCCGAACGACATGTTCGTTTTTGAGCCGATAGGCAGCCCTCGCCTCACGTAGAAAACGCTTGCACTCGCGTTCCTTTGAAGCCAGCGACGGATTGAGCATCTTGATCGCCACACGTCCGCCCAGCTTTTCATGGTGTGCCTCGTACACCACCCCCATGCCGCCTTGACCAACGAGCCGAACGACACGGTAGCGATTGCCGATCAACTTGCCGACCCAGTCCGAGGTTCCGACAGGGGGTGCCACTCGCTGAATCCTATCACCCACCACCGGGTTCAAAACCGCGTATTGACGCCGGTTGCCTGCAAGCTCGATATGCGGATCGCCCGCAACCCGCGGCGGGAGCCCTACGTAGGTGTTGGGATCCGAAGGGGCAGGACGAAACGTCGACCGACGATTACGGCTTTGTCACATGGATGTAGACGAGTGCCGTGTGGCATCGGCTTGGCTGAAAGATTTCAACACCGACGATAATGTGACACTGCCGGCCAGCGGGACCCTTATCCAGAACCGGCCCGTCAGCTTTTCATCGACGAGTGGTTATCGCACCTTGAAAGCTGGCTTTTGCCGCGGGTACGCTGCGATCGCAAGACCAGCGTACCGTTCTCAACGCTGTCGAGCTCGTCATCGGAATGTCCGGTGTCGGTTCAGTGGCCGACGGTACGGTGCGAACGCGGGTGCGAGGCCCGTGCGAACGAGCGGTTCGGTCTACGGCCGCAGGGAAGCGTGACCTACTCGCATCGCACCCGAACAAGCTCGCCCTTCAAGACGAGTCGCTTGCAGCCCAATGAACGAGGTGACGCATCCCATGAAATCCAATAACGAAGCGAATGGAAAGCTACCTACGCGAATGCAGGCAAAGCCGGCCAGTCGCCCGAAGTACGTTGCCCGCGCGGCATTTGGCCCAGCATATCCATCCATAGTTCGATTCCGCTACCGCGTATTCGGTCGCCGGGCCCCTGGCCTGTTACCGCTCGCGTTGCTCGGCTGCCCGCCCCCTCCTGACCTTATGACCCCGTCCGCAGAATCAGCCGAACGAGCGTCCGAGGACACCAACGATCAATCCCTGAGCGACGCCGATGTTGGAACCGACGATTCTCGGACTGGGTCGGCAATGACTACGACCTCGAACAGCGCGTCGCTCGACGACGAGGCTACGGTCACCACGACCACTACGCCGTCATCCACTTCGGGAGAGGCTTTCGTCGACTGCCCTCCGGCACCCATGGAGTGCCAAAGCGATGGTTCGGGTGCTGTTTGCATCCCAGAGGCCCCGGCCTTCTATTCGACATGCATCCTGAACGAGGACGGCTGCATGTCTCTCAGCCCTCCGAGCGTATGCGAAGTGGGGTGGTGTCAAGGAGCTCCGGGGGAAGCTTCATGTGGCTGCCCACCCCAACCAATCGATTGCACAGGCGCCGGAACGGTTTGTCGTGATGGAGCCATCGTCATATGTGGCGAAGATGCCCAGGGCTGCATCGTCACGGAGGAGACACGGCCTTGCGACGCCCCCCGGGAGTGCGAAGGCGAATTTCCCAACGCCGATTGTGAATGCCCCGTACCTTCCGAATGCGGGCAGGGGGAAGGATCGTTCTGCGTCGCTTCGTCACTGTACACCTGTGCGACAGGAACGAGCGGGTGTTTCGACGTGCGAGCGGAAGAATGCTCGCCGATTTTCTGCGTCGGGACGTTTCCGAACGGCCGGTGTCAGGGTGTCGTTGCGCTCGGTTCGGCGACCGATCTTGGTGGCCAAAGCGATCATGACGCCAACGCACTTCTCGGTATCCAGATCACGGTAGACGCACCGGCAAGACTCCAATATTTTGGCCTCATTGCTCGCGAAACTGGCCTTGTGAACATGGCCCTCTACGCGGGCGTGCCACCCACGGTTTTAGTGTCCGGCGCTTCAGTGATAGCTCAGCCTGTCGTCGAAGGTGTCAACGAGTTTCCCGTCCTCGAGCAGCCAACGTTACAACCCGGTACGTATTGGATCATGGCCGTTTTCCAGAATGTAACCCGCATTGCCCACGGCACCACCGTCGACACCGTGATCCAGTATATCGACCATTCCTTTTCAAGTCCGCTGCCGAGTACCCTGCCTCCGCCCTTTGCGTACACCGACCGCAATATGAACTACTACATTCTCGCGCTACCGGAGTGAGCATTCATATGAAACCGACCCAACTCGTTACGGGTGCATTCGCACTGCTTGCAGTCATGCTCTACCCCATGTCTATCGTGCAGGCGGCGGCGATTTGCGTCCCACCTCCGGGAAGTGTCGCAGGAACGACAGGGGTACCGGGTTGGTGGTCGGCTCCACCGGCCTCGATTGGGGATCCCCGTTGGAAAGGATCCGTCGGCATCGGCCATGCCGGGGACAACGCGGACTTTCGTGGCCTGTTGCAGGAGGACGGCGGAATCAACTACCTACTCCTGTCGTGGCGTGTCAAAGCCGATCCGGGCCAGGCTATGCCAGGAGACGCGCTCTATGTCGGTTTCTGGCATGAAGACAGTACGATCCCGAGCAACGAAAAGGGGATCATCTTCAAGATCGCCCGCAGCTCCGTCACGACGACGAACCCTGATGTACTGAGGACCCTCGATCTCAATGACGTCTCGATGAGGTTTCGCGATGCGTCGACGGCGGGACAGTGGAACAATTCCTCGGCCAGTCCGCCGGTGCCGAGTTGGTTACATTCATTTGGCCGTGTCGATGTGGTCTGCAATGGTCACTCCCCGCCTACGTGTGATGAATGGACCATACGATTACGAATCAGACTGGATCCTTCCGGAACGACAGCATCGAACGGGGCCTCCCAACCGACAAACGGCGTGCCTGTGGGAACGGTGTTCCGTATGTTCTGGGAACTCGACGTCCAGAATGGCCCACTCACGGCTGTGTACAAGTGGCCAACCGATGTCGCAACCGTAGACGAGAGCACGTCGAGCTATCCCGTTCCCACCACATGGGACCAGTTCCAAATCTCCACGACGCCGGCCTGTAGGACAGCCATTTCTTTCACGGACAGTCAAATCTACGTCACGCAAGAACCGCCCACAGGCAGCCCCAGCGAGATCAGCGTGACGGGTATCAATGTTTTTCATGCCAGGCCGATGAACTTGACGGCAGGCCCCCTCCCTCGCGACGCCATCAAGGCTTCGTTTCGTATTGCCGATTGGGGGTCTGCTATCGGCGACTCACCGTCCTGGCGTTCCATCAACTCAAGTTGTGACGATGCTCGGGACCAACCCGGCACCGACGTTGCGATCGGTCGGCGATGGGATCTCCGTTGTGTCTGGGCACTCTCGAACAATGATCGGTGCGCTTACGACCCGATCCACTTTTCCGACTGCAACCCGATGCCATCGCCGCGATACGCGACACAGGCCGTGTTCGCCGAGCTCTCGAACACCGGAGTGCCATTACTGTTCGCGAATCGCAGTGCATCGCACAACATGGACTTTGTCCATGCGTCGGAGTTTCGCCGACGAGCGCGGATCGACATCAACGGCCTTGAGCCGCTTGGCGACGGTCGACGCGAACGTGACGTCTACGTGTATCTCCAAACACGCAATATGCCCAAGAACGTGGTGGACCACGAGTTTTCCGCGCAACAACTCAGTCTATTCAACGCATTGGGTTTGGAACCTTACCCAATCAACGCACGTTCGACCGCGGCACTACAGAAGTTGCTCGCCGATGGAACTGCGACGCTCGACCAAATCGAGCAGTTGATGCCAACGTACATCGTTCGAGTTTATCATGATACCGGCATCGAGCGTAACGGCACGCGAATCATCGAGGCGCAGTCGTCATTTGGGTACTTCGTGAGCCACGATGGTCCACTGAACGGTTGGCACCACGAGATCGTTGGCAAGGATATCGATCTCCGCCCAATCGATGGCGCGCGCAATTTCTACGTCACATCAGTGCCAGAAGGCGGATCCATCGAGGTCGTGACGAATATCATCGCATTCGACCGACGGATTGGGTACGCACTCGTCTTGCTATTCGTTGGTGTGGCCTCGCTTTCGATTCTCGGCGCGCTGCTGCTTCGGTACCTCGCGAAACGTTCCACGCGATTAAGGTAGATAAACAGCACGCGGCTCCGTTCCTTTCAAGGGAACGACACTCTGCACCGTGTGGACGGACAAGCAGCACCGGGCCACACGTGATCTCGATCTGCTTGGAGGTTGTGAGTTCGGGCAAAGCTGCAAACCGCACGCTCCCGCCCTTCGAGGTAGACACCACTGAGCGCGAGCACATGAGCATGAACGTTCATTCGCAAGGCGGAATCGAAGCTCTGCACGAACAGCAGAGCCCTGGAGGTACCTCGGTGACACTCGCCAGACCGTGGAGACGTTTGGTCCGGATGCGCTGCTCGGCCGTCCATGCGGCCATGAGCGTTCCGAGCACGTCATCGGACGACCTGTGATCCCGTTGCCGTCGGTTGCAGTGAAGTTTGGCGTCGGTGCCTTTTCGGACCCGGTCTGCGAACCCTGAGACGGGTGACCCGCCTTCTCGTCCTCAGGTCCGTAAACGCCAGTGCAGGCACCCGCGTCTCGTCCTTAGATCCGTGAAGCGGATCCAGGTCACCCGCCCTCTCGCACTCAGATCCGTGAACCCAGAGCCTGCTCATCTTCGTCTTGGACTCAGATCTACAGCCCAGATGGGGGTCACTCAGACGCTCGAACTCGATGTGCCATGGTGAGTTCGCTGCATACTGCGACTCCGTGCGCGCGCTGACGACGTGGGTTGGGCTCACTCTTCTGGCCCCACAAGAGGCAGGAACGTTTCGGTGGAACGCTCCTGCGGAGTGTCCCGACGAAGCGCAAATGTCCGAGCGACTCGCGTCCGCCGGTGGGTTCGGTCGACTCGCGATCTCGGCAACCGTGCTTCCGCAAGCGGACGGCAGTTGGCGCATGGAGCTCGTGCTCGAACTCGACGAGCATCGGGAATCGCGGCTGATCGAAGGTCGAAGCTGCGAATCCTTGGCCGACGCGGTGGAGTTGTTGACCACACTCGAGCGTCGCGCGCTCGAGCCCGTGAGCCCGCTCCTCTTACCCGAGGCGCCAGACACCCAAGTGCCGGAGCCCATCGAGGTGACCGACGGACGCTCACCGACACTCGAGCTCTCGCCGCCACCCACGGAACAGGAACGAAGACCCCGGCGAGACCGCACCACTTCGCTTCCGACGGGTTTGCTGATCGGCGGAGCCGTCGGCCTCGGGATCGGACAAACGCCCGCGCCCTCGGTGCCCATCGAACTCGCCCTAGGTTGGTCGGCGCGATGGTTGCGGGCCGCGTTGCGAGGTCGTTACCACGTTCCGCGATCCGTGGACTCCGGCCCATCCGCTCCGCGGATCCAACTCGGGACGGCGGGGATCGAGTTGTGCGGCCGTCCAGCTCATGGGCGGGTCGAGTTCCCGATTTGCGGCCAGGTTTCCGTCGGCGGAAGCCGCTCGGACCGAGGCGGAACGGGGACCCAGAGTCGGGGTGGCGTTTGGCTCGAAGCGGGTGTTGATGTGGGGGTGGCATGGAGCCTCACACCCAACGTCGCGTTGACCGCCCGTCTAGGCGCGGCTGCCGTCATCTTGGGCACCCGCTACGCCCTCGATGGTGAAACCTTCTTCGACCCCACGCGGGTCGTCGGCCGTGTCGTGTTCGGGTTCGAAGGTCACGTGCCGATCCGGATGCACCGCGAGCCGGAGAACTAAGCACGTGGCTCGTCGCCGCAATCTGCAAGCGTTCGAACATGCCTACCGCGCCGAAGGTCCATACGTGGCCGCGGTTCTCGGCCGGCTATCGGTACCGGATGAGGCCGTTCGGGACGCGGTGCAGGACGTTTTTGTAGCGGCGTATCGGCGATGGCATGACTTCGATCCATCTCGCCCGGTTCGACCCTGGTTGACCGGATTCGCACGTCACGTCGCGTTTCGTTACCGGCGATCGGCGGCCCGACGCGCTCGTAAGAGTGCAGCCTTGAGCACCCTGTCACGCGACGGCGCGCCACCGCCCAATCGCCAGGTCGATGCGCGAGATTTTCTCAGTCGCTTTCTGCGTGAACTGCCTCCGGGTTACCAGCAGGCCTATATCCTCACCGAACTCGAAGGATATGCCGCGCACGAGGTCGCGCAAATTCTCGGGATCTCGACGGAGGCTGTCTATGGCCGGATCCGTTCGACGCGTCGGCGGCTCAAGCAAGCCTTGCTGGACGACGGACAGAAGCCGGCCCGCACCGCCGCAGCTTTCCTTCCGCCTTGGCAGATCATCGTCGATCACTTGGCTCCCGTGGCTCGCCGAGGTGTCTTCGGCACCGGCTGGATCTGGGGATCGATCCCGATCTGCGCGAGTCTCGTGTTCGGCACGGTGGGGGCGTTGGCGACCGTGCGCCTGCGCGACCCAGATGATTCCGCGTCGATCGCTGCCCGGCTGCCAAAGCTCGACACCGGGACGTATACGGATGCGAAGGAGCCCCTCGAGCCTCGCCCGGAGCAAAAAGACGAGCGTATCGCCCGAGCTGGGGTCCCCCGTCCCGCGCATCCCATCGACCTCGAGGAACACCACGTCCAAGAATCTCTCGACGAGAAGCCGCTCGACGAGAAGCCGCTCGACGAGAAGCCGCTCGACGACGGGCTGCCGTCCGATACATTGGCACGAGAAGCCTCGCTGCTGCGAGCCGCTCGGCAACTGCTCGACGACGGCGAACCCGAGGCTGCTTTGGCACGTCTCCATGAGCACGCGAAAGATTATCCGAATGGGCAGCTTGCCGATGCCCGAAGACGAAACCGCATTCGTGCCTTGTGCGAACTCGGACAACCGACGGAGGCGCGCAATGAAGCCCGCCGTTTGTCCGCCGAAAACCCCGACAATGCATTGGCACGTCAGGCGTTATCGATTTGCTCATTCGATAGGACGTCCGATCCAAATCGACCATCGAGCGGGCAATAGTCGAAGAGGTTTGACCATGCATCGACGCATACACTGGATCGGTTCCTTCGCGCTCATGACCTTTGGCAGCCTCGGCTGCATCGCGACCAAGGACATCGGTTTCGACGATACCCATGCCGATGGCGCATCCGATGATTCCGCCGGTAAATCCACCACGAACGATGGCAGGAGCTCGGGTAGCTCGCCGGAGCTGTGTCAATTACCCCTGGTGCCCGGCGAATGCGATGCGGCCTTCTCGAGATGGTTCCACGATGCGAACACTGGAGTCTGCCGACCGTTCACGTATGGAGGCTGCGGCGGCAACGACAATCAATTCGAGAGTCGAGCCGAATGCGAGAAGCAGTGTCGCGGCGGTGCGGTGGACTTCGATGCCTGTACTGCACCGACTGACTGCGTCTTGGTTTTGGCAGGGTGTTGCGGGGGCTGCGAATCCGCTGACGAGAGTGAGTTCGTCGCCATCAACCGGCTCAACACGGAACCGTTTGGCCCTCATTGTCAAGTCGATTGCGCTGAATGCCCAGACGTGTCCGAGACCGAGCTGAGAAAGCAGTATTTCGTCCCCACCTGCACGAGCGGACAATGCACGGTCGTAGACATCCGCACGACGCCGATCACCGAGTGTGAGCAATCTTCCGACTGTGCCTTGCGACACGGAGCCAGTTGCTGTGAAAGCTGCGAGGCGGGGGGAATCGTCGCTTACAATCCTGACGAATTCCCGAGTTTGAGCGCCCTCACCTGCGGCGAAGAGGACACGGGATGCCCGGACTGCGAACCGCCGGAGATCCCAAGCGAATACTCCGTGAGCTGTAACGCGGGCCGATGTGAGCTCGTGATTCTCGCGGTGTGAAAGACGTATCTCGCCGTCACGGCGAGTTCCTAACTGGGACTTCGCCGGATTTGCAGATCCGTGATTCGAAAGAGCGGTTGCGTTCCATCTGAACTGCCGGGTCGGCGGTCCTCGAGATTGAGCCTTGCGCTCGTCATTGGACTTGTGAAGTAAAACCGTGTCGCTGTAGCCCAGCAACGATGGCGTCGGATGTCGTCGCTATCCCTCGAACGCGCATCGGCGTGTGCGAGCAGTTTGGACAGGTCTTGACGTCGAGCAAAAACACTCGGGCGAGCAATGACGACCAGGGGCAGTCGTCGTCGCGGGTCTTCTTCCAGGGCGGTGAGTCACGCGATGAGGTCCTTGGACGAGAGGATGATGCTTGCTGTGCCATCCGACCATGCTCGTTTGAAAGCGACGCCGATGCGGCCATTCGGCATCTTGCTCAGCCGTTCGTTCGAGAGTGCGGGCCAGGCCAAGTATCGAAACCTCCGCCGCATCCGTCCATTCACAGGTGGGTCACCTCTCAGACTCCATCCATTCATTGGCCGGAACACGGTTTCCCTCGTCCATCCCTGTGACCGACGCTTCGCGCTGTCGGCGAACTAGGACAAAATCAATGAGTTGATTGGAATTCAGCCCTTTTTCGACCATCAAGCAATGAACTCATTGCGGTAAAGGCGCAAACCTAGGGCAAAATCAATGAGTTGATTGGAAATCGACCCTTTTTCGACCATCAAGCAATGAACTTATTGCGGTAAAGGCGCAAACCTAGGACAAAATCAATGAGTTGATTGGAAATCGACCCTTTTTCGACCACCAAGCAATGAACTCATTGATTTGAACCAGGTTTGCGCCTGTACCGCAATGAGTTGATTAGAAATCAGCCCTTTTTCGACCACCAAGCAACCGACTCATTGTCGGGGAGCCTGCAGATCCGGACGAACCCAACCGGCGGATTGAACCGAAGCCGGTGGTTCCACTTGCGACAAACCCGCTCCCCGAAACCGATGGTGTCTCAATTCACGAGCGGGTCACCCGTCCGAACACAGCCTCCGGGCTCGAAAACAGGCGGGTCACCCGTTCGCCGGATGCCCATGGAGCCGATGTTGGAGCGGGTCACCCGTTGAAATCGGAGCTCGACCACATGTTTGAGCGGGTCACCCGCTCGCTGGGCCGAAAAGCTGGACTCAAGCTCAGTGAGCCAAGCCAACCGACTGTCGCCGTAAGCCGTAAGCGCGCTCAAAACCGCCCGACCGCACTTAAGCTCCGAGTGGAGCCTGCAGACGGAAGCACGGTGATCTCCGGGTGCTTCCTCGATTTGTCCCGCGTCATCTGTGGGAGGGGCGGCCCGAGAGACCGTCCCTCCCGCGAACCAATGGACTGCACGAAGAGTCGGATGACCTCGACCGCTTCTTCAACCTTCAACCGACATCACGTCCGTTCGACGACCAGCCGCACGACCGATCCTCGGAACGTGCCGAACGGATGCCCGTGCCCGGGTCCGTTCTGAGTTCTGAAAGACGCACGTCGTTCCGAATTCGTCGGCACCAACTCCCTACACAGAAACCAAGAGCTCTCCTGCGCCGATCGTCGACGAAGACGGCAACGGAGGTTACCTCGGTCACCTCGCGGCCAACCTCCACCTGCTCGGCAAGACTGCGTGTGAACTGTACCAAGATGAGGAAGCGATCGCCGCCGGAGGAAAAGCGGTGGCTATCTACCGCAGGGTCGTCGAACAGGACAAGGACCGTTTCCAGCCTCCACCTACTCGAAGGCGTTCACTCACTCGAACGGACGTACGCTTGGGCAGCATCGGCGCGGCGCTGAGTCAGGCGGCTCCTCGGTTGCGGGCGGACTTGAGTACCCGGCTTGCGAGCATCATTCTGGCAAGATGCTCGGAAACCTTTTCGTTTGCATTTCATGGGATACGCGATACTTCGCCTCGGCTGCGCGTTCGATCTCCTCGGTCGGTATGCAAACAGGCTCCGGGAGGTCCTCAGCCTCTTGGCATTCACTCCCATCCTCGCAGACTCCGGCTGCAGAACACGGTTCGCCGCAGAACGCGGCCTGAAAAAGGTAGTAGTCATCTGGAGACCATTTGTCTCGATTATAAAGCTTTCGGGTGACCTGAACGCAGAGCCGGTTCTTGCAGTCGTAGTTCTCGTAGCAATTTGCTCCAAAGGGAGCGCGCCCATCTCTGACGCAGGCCCCGACTTCAGACGCGCAGACAAACTCGCGGGGACAATCCTCCTGTTCATTACAGGTATACGTACAGTACCCATTCGCAATGCCAAACGGCGTGCGGTGACAAATACCTCGGAGACAATCTCCGCGTCCGAAGCACACTTCGTTGAATCCCCTCTTCAGAAGTAAAGGTGGAACTATTGTGGCAGCTATGAAAACAAGAAGTAGTAGAGTCGAGATGATTCTCCAGGGACCGCGAGGTTGGGGCTCCCGATACTTGCTGCGCGATGGTGCATCGTTGTCCCTCATAGCGTTGGATCCTTCTGTTGCTGAATGATATGGAGCACTGTGGCAGGATCTTCTTCGACCATGAGCGGAATGTGATCGATGGGATACATTGCCTCCACAAGAAAACCGGCCGCATCGGGGCTGATCGCCCAAAAATCGACTGAATGGTGGCTCGCTAGGATCTTGTCGAAGGCTTTGACGACACGGCTGCTCTGCGGCTTCATCAGCGTGAACGCACTTTCGGGGCGGGCGAAGTGCAGCAGATATGACTTGAACACGAGTTGTGTTCCCGCGGTCGTGGTATCACGGACAACCGCAATGGCGGTCGCACCGAGACCGACGACGAGTCCGACAAATTGGAGGATGAGGCCCACCGGAATCCCCACTGCAGTGCCCTCGGCGATGAACCCCGCGGACATGAGGAAGCCCACCACCGTCGCCGCACCGGCGAACGCGGCGGAGCCTCCAACGAGCACTCCAGACGTGTCACGTTCGTCGAACTCACGCACGGCGGTTACAGTTCCCGCGACGATCGAGGCAACGCCCCCGATGACGCCCAGCGCTCGACCCACGTTCCCCTTCGCCAGCGCCCCCAGTACTTTGGTATTCGATAGAATCGCGAGGTGATTGAGGGCCACGGCGATTCCAAGTGTCGCGCCACTCGCACTGCCGATGATGTTGGCCCAGCGACGCAGAGTGCTGGGATCGTCGTTCGTGATCGCCAAGTACAAGGAGACCATGAACATGATCGTGAGAAAACCCGAGACGATCGGTCCGCGTTGAAAGTTCTTGGTCCAGTCAATTTCGACGAGTTCCTTGAGACTACCCGCGGAAATGTTGCGGATCATGACGGTCGCGCGCGGTGCGGTGAGATAGCCGATCGAAACCAGCATTCGCGTCAGTTTCGCGGCGACCTGCACGGCGCGATCGGGATCTTCCAGCACGAGCTTTCCAATGATCGCATTGGCAAGTCCGACCACCGCTACGCAAAGGGAGGCCGGGCCGGGCAGGTTTCCCACTGCGAGTGGAGCCCCTGCAGCGAGCCCACCGATCACGGTCAGGGCGTTCTGAACTCCGCTCGGAGCGGGAATCTCCTGCAAAGCCACGGAGAACTTGCTTTGGAGCGACCCCCTCAAATGTGTGGCAGGAATCGACCGACTGGCCAGCAGATCGATGAGCGGAAACACGTGTTCCTTCACAACGGTTTCGGCTCGTCGCGTGAGCAAGAGATTCGTATAGGCGGACTCGAGCAGTTGCGGGATCTCGGAGTGCAAGCGATCGGGCGCGAGATTGAGAGACTCGCGATACATTTTGAGGAGCACCACGAGCTCGGACTCGGGTTCCAGCATCGCGAAAACCCTCTTGGCCACATCCTCGCGGTCGCGAAGGATCGCGTTCTCGATTTCGGATATGGGTTCAAAAGTCATGTCCAACCGTGCAACCTCGAGGAGATGGTCGAGCTGCTGCTTGAGCGCAACGACCTCGTCCCGATCGCTCGCGGAGGGCGGCCCATCCTTGGGATGCGTCCCCATCCAGCCGATCATGTTTTGGAGCATCTCGAGGATATTCAGGTCTTCTCCGGCCGTCTTGAGCAACGCGTCGAGCGTCTTGACATGGAGCTCGAGCTCGAGCGTCAGCCCCTTGAGTTGACCGAGCAGCTCGTTGAGGCGGCTGAACAACGGCTTCGTCGCGGCGATTCGGATCTCGCGCGTGATCGCTTCGGCTTCTCGTTCTTCGGCTTCGTCGGCTTGGTCGAGCACTTCGAGAAAGCCCTCGCTCAAGGGCAACACGATCGGCGCGTCGTCGATGGGACGCACGCCCCACGTTTCGAACGGATTCTTGCTCAGCACGTGCGTGCGTCCGTGAGGGGAGATCGTGTATTGACGGGCGAGCCCCAAGAGTTCACGTCGAGCCTGCTGCAAACCAGCAGCACCGGCAGGCAGCTCTCCACCCACATGGTCGCGATGCAGGCCTCGTAGGGCGAACGTGTTGGGCCGCAGGTTCAACAGAAGGTCGAACACACGCTCGGAAGGAAGTCGAAACGTCTGCGCGAGACCCAGGATCGTGGGTGGTGCACCCGGAAACATGACGGAGAGCTTGACTACGACGTAGTGAACACCATGAATGCAGCGGATCTTCGCGCCTTTGACGTTCGTAAGCTCGTCGCTCATACGCGCACCTCGCTATGAGTCGATGACCGTGCACCCTTCAGCGCCGCCTCGCTCGTGGCGACCGAAAGGATGAGCACATCATCGCTGGATGTGACCGTCCCAGGCCCCGCACCGAAACCGACCACGAACCCGTCGCTGCGCACGACGACCCCTTGCGAGCCGGGCTCGCCCTCGAAGTAGACCCGATTGAGTTGACGCCCTGGCGGCATGGACAGGCCCCATAGTCCCTCGGCCATGATGCGAAACACTGGCGGAGAAAATGCCGGGGTATCAAATAGGGCTTGCGACGATCCGTCGCCACCGTGGGCGGGTTCGTTCGCGTCATCCTCGTGCGGCTCGAGTTCGATTCCGAGATTGGTGAGCCAGGTCGCGATCACAAACGGTGATTCCTCGGATGCGTGCTCCCAGACGGCGTACACAATCCCGCCCTTGACGATTCCATCGACCTCGGTGATCAGCTCTCCTGGCTCGGGCGCAGCCGTTCCGCGACCTGCATCCGGAACTCGAGGAAAGACGTCTTCGCGCGTTCGGTAGACCGAAAACGTCACCTCGGTATCGTCGGGCAACACGGTGATCGCACTCATGTGCGTGCGTGTGGCGGAGCCTTTCAGCCACTGAAAATCGAAAAACGGAATCTCGTCCCCAGCAAAGAGCTGTTCGTCCGGTTCCGCGACGACCTCGCGGTAAAACGGGCACTTCCTTGGTCCCGTGCCTTCGATTGGGCAAGCGAAAGCCTCTCCTTCGACGCACGGGAAGTCCGTGGAAGCTGGCGCAGGATCGGTGAAGAGTGCCAACGTCACACGCCGTTGCTCACGGGCCTCCTTGCCAAGCGGGTTGAACTCACTGCAGCCGGCGTGCCCCGGACCGAGCAATCGCGAGGGCGAGACCGATGCACCCAACGTTGCGACATAAGCATCGCGAAGGGCCGCTTTCGTCGGTTCGTCGAGTTCCCCGCGAACGGCGAGGTCAGGAGATCTCGGAGACAGATGGGACTCACGGTGATAGACACCGCGACCGTATTCATTTTGGAACCCGAGGATCGCTTTCCGAGTGAGCCGTCCGAATTGTCCATCGATGGGGCCCGGGTTGGGACCGAGGCCGCGCAACATCGCTTGATATGTGGCAAGCCCCCAGTCCTCGGCCGTGGCGACATCGTCGAACAGCGCCAAGTCCCCGGTGAGAAGTGCGACGAAAGCTTTGGCCCTCCGATCGCTCAAGTGTTTATTGAACTCCGCGCTACCGCTCGCGTCGGCATGGCCGAAAACGGTGATCCGGCACTGTGCATCGTCATCCAAAGCCTCCACGGCGAACCGCAACGGAGCCGCCACGCCTGGAGCGGGAAACGACGAGTCGAATGCGAACCTCGTTCCAGACACTGTGAGGGTCGGGGCTGGAGTTGGCTTTTGCCGCCCGCCCCCAGTCACGACGCGGACATCGTGAGCTCGGCGCAACCATTCCGGATACTCGTCCGTAGACGTTGGGCTGCTCGGGCGTGGCAAGATCCCGAGCCCATCGAAGAAAAAGAGCAGTTCGATCGGACGATCTTCGGGTTCGGTGTCCTCGGCTGGGAAGGCCTCCCCGCCGCCGTGGACTTCCACTCTCATCGACTTGGGTATTCGGACACCCGTATGCGCCATGGTCTCGGCGATCAAGGCCTTGCGTGTTTCCTCGCCGAGGACCCCATCGACAGCGAGCCCTCGGGATCGCTGAAACCACCGAACCCGTTCGCGACCCAGGGCATGAGTGTCTGGGGTCCGACGCAGGATCTCGCTCAGCATCCGTTGGTCATGCATCTTGCCCCAGCGTCGTTCTTCGGGGATCGCGGACCCATAGTTGCGGAGCCAAGCTTCGACGTCGCGCTGCAACAATGCCGCCATCGTTCGCGCACGGTCGATGGCGAGCGACGCATTGCCATCGGAACTCTCTGCGGAACGAGCGTGTCCGACGACGAGAATGGTTCCTTTAAGCGATTCGGAACGGGCCAGAAGCTTCGAGACTTCGAGATCCGGCATCGGGAAGAAGTCGTTTGGTTCGAAGATCGTCACGGAGCAGCGCACGAGCACGACATCGGGTTGAACGGCCAATGTGTGCAGCGTGCCCTTGGTCATCTGACACATGGGTTGTTCGATGGGCGTGATATCCGGACAGGTCACGAAGGTGCGGTTCTTGGCGAGCTGCAACCGATCTCCTGGACGAACCTGCGCCCAACGCTCGGCCAAGATGTTCCGGACCGCCTCGACATCGTCGATCCGCGCGACGCCGAAGTTCCAACCCTCACGCGACGTTGCCTGGACTCGTCCATCCGCATCGGTCGTCAACGTTTCACCCACCGGGTCGACTCGCACACGAACCCTCACCCCTTCGAGCGCTTCGCCGACTTCATCCACGAGCTGGACCTCGAACCCCGTGGCGATCTTGGCCTCGGGTCGCGGCGGATCAGGCTGGACCTTAGGATAGCCGGCGGGCCCATACGGGCCCCTGCGTTTGTGCAGAATCTCCTCGAGCTGAATGCGATTCGTGACCTTCGGAATGCACCGATGGAGCACGAACTTGCGGTCCTTGAACGCTTGTTCGACCTGCTGCGCGAGTTCTTCCTCTTTCGGCTCGATCTGGATTCTGCCGAGTGCATAACGGATCCGTTGCCGGATCGTCTCGTTATCGAGGTGTGGAGCGAGAGATTGGATCGCTCTCGCGGGGGAAAGCGCAACGGTGAATGCCTGTGGGAACGTGTGCTGCGCAGGTTCATAGCCCCACAGCATGAGATCGTACACATCTCCGCCCAACTCGAGCCGCCAACTCGTCCGGCGCAAGTAATCGGGAAGTTGATAACGCGGGAGTCGTTGCTTGGAGTATTCGTCCGCCATGAGCGCAGGTGGTGTGAAGTTCAACGTGGTCGACGGCCACTCTGTGGCGCGTCGAGCCCACCCGCGGGTCGATGTGAACGAACGCGTGTCGTCGATCTATCGCTTCCTCGGGTGCATGTCATGATGGCCAAAAGGGCAAGTCACCCCGCCTTCCCACTGGCTCGGGAGCCGGTTTTTCGCTTCTGACGGATCACCCCAGGAGCGCTTGCCCTCTCATCCGCGCGCTTCGTTACAACCCAGCCACAGCGGGTCTCGCAAGCGATGCCCTTGCGAACCGCAACTCATCTATAGCGCTTCCACCGTTTCTCAACCATTCACAGCTTGGGTCCGTGGTCGCGCGGGCACTTGGGGACGGCCTTCCGCGTTTTGCGACATCGTAACGTCGTTTGGACTACATAAAATCAGCTTTCGATCGCCAAGTTGCGTCTCCCGTTGATTTGCCTAATAGTCTGGGAGAAGCCCAGATGCGCCGCCTTGCCTCGCCTCTCCTTTCGACTCCTTTGTACCTCAGCTCGTGCTTCTCGCCTGACGTCCCTGTTGTCGGTTCTGAGCAGCCCACAACGACCGAAGGGACAGAGATTGCTGGAGGTTCGAGCGAAAGCAACGACGGAGAAAACAATGTCGGCGACGGTCCCTCGGACTCCGGAGTTGCGGATGGAAACTCTGAGGACGGAACGTCGGGTCAAGGGGGACCAGGGGAAGGCGATGGTGCGACCGTCCAAGACACCGCGACCGGTGGCGACACTACGTGTGTCCAACCTGGCTGCGACGATGGTGTAACCGATGATGCGCCGCATCTCATACACCCTTGGAATGGCACGATGACCGGGAGTATTCATACCGCGACGTTGCCGGCCGCACGCAACGCACTTCGCCCACGCTTCATCTGGGCGCCCATAGAGAACGCCGTCTACTACCAATTCGAACTGTCGCCAAACTGCCCTGCCACTGGATTCGCCGAGTGTCACCTTGATGGTGCGGTGAATGAGCGAATCATTGCTCCGACGACCGAGTTTCGCCCGCTCGAGCCTCTCGAGGTTAGTTTGACACCTCCTGTCGGTCGAAGGTATTTTTTCCGACTCCGCGCCTGTTTCGCAGATGACACATGCACCACATTCACGTCGATTCGATATGTTGACGTTGGTCGCTCAGCCGCAGACTTCGACGGTGATGGTTACTCCGAAACCGTGATCGGTGCAAACGGAGGAGATTTCAGCGCTGGTCTTCCCGGACGCGCCTACATTCTCGGTGATGGTGATAGTGCGGCGCCCGTCGAGTTGGATAACCCGCGTCCAGCCGCGCTCGACTATTTTGGGCAGTCCAGTACCGCCGCCGGCGATCTCGATGCGGATGGATATCCTGACGTTGCCATTGCCGCACCGTACCATTCAGGCTCGGGGGCCGACAACGCCGGTGCCGTATATGTATTCTTTGGCAGCGCTGACGGCCTGGACGAGTCGCGGATCGCCACATTGGATCCGGCAACGCCGCGAGAGGACGGCCGTTTTGGACTTTCGATCTCGGGGATGGATGTCGACCTCGACGGCTATTCGGACCTTTTGGTCTCTCATGGAGGCGAAAATGTCGGACCCGTTGTATCCGCCGGATCGGTGCTCGTCTATCACGGCCAAGCAGGTGGCATCGCGGACGCCCCGCGAGAACGAATCTCACGCGATCCTCCCGAATCAGGTGAGGAGTTCGGTTCCTATGGAATCGCCTCGATTGGAGACGGCAATGGAAATGGTTGGCCCGAGCTTGCCATCACGATTGATGCAATCGACGATACCGTTTCCGGGGCAGGAGCTGTATTGATTTACGACGGCCCCAATATTGCCGATGTGCAGTACGTGATCACCATGAGTCCATCCACAATTTCTGCGAGTTTTGGTGGACAAGTCGCTGGTGGCGGCGATATGAATGGTGATGGATATGCCGACCTGGCAATCTGGGCCAACGATCCGGTCGATTCGGTCCGAGGGGGATCCGTGTTTCTCTTTGTCGGAAGCCCCAGCGGATATATTCCCGGCCCTGAGCAGGTCGTTCGGAGCCCTACATTCGGAGCCAATAACCTGTTCGGAACTGCGATTGCAATCGATGGAGACCTCAACGGGGATCAATTCGACGACCTCGTAGTCGGAGAATTCCAGGGCTATTCAGGAGGCGGAGACGTCCGAAGCGGAGCAGCATACGTATTTCTCGGCAACCCAACCGATCCTCTTCGCACTCCGTCTATTGAACTGGTTCCCCCGCGACTGGAGCAGCTTGGCTATTACGGACGTTTTGTCGGCTATGGTGATAGAAATGGCGACGGACTTGCGGACATCACGGTTGGTGCGGCGAGGTATGACACAAACGGTGTTCAGAATGCGGGTGCCGCCTTCTTGTTCACGGGCGATGAGGCGACCATTGCTTCGTTTCTGCAGACAATTGACCCACCGGTCGATGCAACCGTGGATTTCCACTTCGGCGAATATGGCCTGAACTGAGCGACCATACGAGTTCAGCCCCTTTGGGGAGTTGAACCAGGCTCGGAACCCAGGGCGTCAGTCAGGCAAGGTCAGACGGGAAGGGTACAGCAAACGGTCACAGGATCAGTCGGTGCAGCAATACCCATTCCTTCAAGAGTCGGAGGTGATTCAGGATCCGCTACACATTGAACGTTTGCACTTCCGGGCAGCCACCGAGCAGAGCGAACGAAGATCGGAACTTGTTGGCACTCTCCATCCGCTTCGAAATTCACCACGGTACTCCCCGCACAACCGTCGGCCGCGAAGAGCTGGACGGTCCCAGAGCAATCTCCCTCTGCCAGACATCCACAGTCCGAGCACCTGCGAGAATCGATGAGGCCTTGGTGGAACTGATGTCGGGCTGGGTATCCAGGCGGACATTCGAGAGTTTCCCCAACGCGACGAACGCACAAGACCTGTTCGTCGAATGGTTCCAACGGTCGAGGAACGCAGACCTCTCCAACATCGCAACCCGGGACATCTTGGACGCCCCCGCAGAACCTGGTTTGCAACTCGAACGAGGCCGTGCGAAGTAGGGAGGTTCCAGAGCAATTGCCGAGGAATTCCGCGGGCGGGGCACGCCACCAGCGATTCGTTCGTTCACTCGGAATGCCGGTTCGACATGCCGGCGATTGCTGCACGAGACGATCAAGCGGGTTATCAAACACCGGGGGTTCGGGACAAGGCTCAGCACCCGCAGGGGGGTCTTCGTAGAGCGTGAGATCCACTGCAGAGCCTGAGCACGTGAAATTCTCAAGACAGGTACAAAAACACGACTCGTCGGGGACGTTGAATCCCCGCTGAATCGTGGGCAGGACTTCCATCGGATACGTATCCGCTGGGCACTCGGGCTGGTCGACGTCCAATCCCGCTTCCCAGAATAGATGCGGGCCGTCCCAACCATCGGGAACGTCGGCCACACAGACATGATTCATCGGACATGTCGCACTCGTTTCATTTGAGGAATCGATTGACGCTACGTCCGAAGTCGTCACTGAAGCATCTCCAGTGTCGGAGCTGGCACCTTGACTACCAGAGCCTGGCGACGCATCAGAATCTGGGTCTTGCGAACCCCCGGCCATCGTGGCTCCGTTGGAAACCGAATCCGGAATCATGCCACTGGTGGTTCGACTAAGCTCGGTCGTCGAACCGTCACTCACCGCCTGCAAGTAGGGATTGGGGATCGTACAGCCGGCCAGCTCGACCGTGAGCATCAGCGCCAAGCTCAGTCTCATGGTGAAAGTTTCTCATGATCCCTCCCGCCTTCGGAGTTTGATTCGCCTGAGGCAGCACCGGCGTACTACGCGCGAGATATGTCCCCTTGCAGTCGAGACACTCATGAGTAAGGAGTCGCATAGTTGGGCTCATTGCGAAGGCGCGTCCCAGTCCCCGTGTTCCATGGCTACGGTGGCGCTTCCATCCGACCGAGGACGACGACTCCTCGGTCAGGCCTGTACCGGGTCCCTGGCTTAGGGTCATCGGAGCGTCGCCCTCGCTCGCGTGGAGCCCGTCGGTGCCTCGACCGTCACGATTCCAGTCCAACCCACGCGCGTCGACGCCCACGGGTCCTCGACCGATCGAGCACGCGGGAACACGCGCGGTGGCGAAGGGCGCAGGAGCGGCTCCGAAATATGCCTGGGCGGGAGAGCTGCACGCACTAGGCTGTAGCGCTGCCGTGACCGCATCTTTACCATCTCCGCTCGGAAACTCCGTATCCGAGATAGGCACACTTGGAACGCGGCTCGGCGCACGCCCCGGCACGCTGCCACATTGTTCCATCCGAAACCGGATCGCGCTCGAAGGCTCTCGGCTCGGTGAGTTCTGCCTCCAGCTGATCGACGGTACGACGGATTACTCCCCCACGGCCTTGCAACAGCTTGGGCACGGCGCATCACCGACACCCCCCGGTCCTTTGCTCGATCGCATCCACCCGGACGATCTCGCGGCAGTCGTAGGAGCGATCGAGAGCCACGTCGAACGTTCGGCGGAACTCGATATCGAGTGCCGGATCGCGACGGCAGCGAACTACCGCTGGTTTCGCTTCACGGCCCGGGCATGGTTCGAGGACAACGCGCCAACCCACTTGATCGGCTGTCTCGATGACGTGAGCGAGCGTCGACGTCTCGAGGACGCGCTCGCTCGGGCGGAGCAGCGCTATCGCGACCTCGACCGAGAGCACCTCGAGATCCAAGATGCGCTGGTCGTGTTGACCCGACGAGCCGAAGCCGCCGATGCAGCGAGATCCGTCCTGCACGACATCGGCAACGTGACGAACGGCCTGCTCTTGAGCACGGAGACCTTGCGCGAAATCTTGCGCTCGGGCTCGACGGAACGCATTCGCCGTCTCGCCAGACGGTTGCAGGACCCCGGTGGCGAACTCTCGCGATTTCTCCGGACCGATTCGATGGGTGCGCAGCTCGTCGCGTATGTGCAGACCGTCGACGAATCGATCCGCGGCGAGTTGGACGAGATGACGGAGGCCGTCGATCGCGTACTTCGAGCGGTACGTGACATTCGGGTGATCGTCGAATCGGAGCGACGCTCGGTCGTACCGGTCGTGGTCACGGAACCGCAGCCGCTACGTGAACTCGTGGGGGATGCCGTCGCCCTCGCCCAGACGAGAGAGTCGATGCAACCCGTGCGGGTTCACGTCGACATCGCCCCGGATGCGGAAGACGAAATCCTCACGGACCGAGCGATCTTCCTCCGTATCCTCATCAACCTCCTCCGCAATGCCTTGGATGCGGCTTCGCACGGACCGGATCCGACCCGGGCTTGTGTTCGGATCCGGGTGGTTCGGATCGACGAACGCTTGCAGATCACCGTCACCGACAATGGTCCGGGCGTGCCCGACGAGCTTCGTGAGCAACTGTTCGGGGTCGGATATTCGACGAAAGGCGAGCTGCGGAAGGGTGACGGGCTCCGCAGCTCGGCCCGGTTCGCCAAGGAGCTCGGCGGCAGCCTTTCGCTCGCAACCTCTTCGCCGCAAGGTGCGAGTTTCGTATTCATCTTGCGTGACGCCTGGGTGGCCAAGCAGGTATTCCACGATGCGACGGGATCGGCCTGAACCTCCCATGCACGGGAATCGAATGAATCACTCCGGCTCGTCCATTCACTGAGCCCGTGGACCCTTCGAAGGGGCCGCCATGCTCGACTCGTACTCCGGTTCGAGCACGCAACGCACATAGCCCTCGTGGGTTCGACCCGTCACGATCCCGGCCGTACGCCGCTCGGATGCGTCTTCGGCGATGACCTCGTAGTCACCGTCGCAACTTTTCTCCGCAATGCGACGCCATTTTGCGCGCAGCTGCGGTGGAGACGAAAACCGGCCGGTCGTGAGGTTCACGTACCGCGATCCATCCTCGGCCACGAAGCTCGCCACTTCTTCTTTGCCATGAGCGAGCTTCATCAACCCCGGCAGCAGCGCAGCGGCGGGAACTCCGGCACAGCCCACCAGAATCGGCATGAGCCCGACGAGGACGACCCGTGATGCCCGGCAGGAGAGCACGCCTTCCTTCGCTCGACGCATACTCCTGCATCGCAGAACCCACGTCGAACGTCCAAAAAACGAACAATGAGCCCAGCTCGCCGCCCACGGGTGCTCTTGCCCAGAGGCCTCCAGACAAAGCTCCCCAACGAGCCGCTAGGCGAGCGTTTCGGGTGTGCGGAGGCAGCTTTGCTGCCGTAGCGAGGGGCCTTTCCCCACCACTTCCCCCGATGCCCCTTCGACCCCACCAACGAGCCGCTAGGCGAGCGTTTCGGGTGTGCGGAGGCAGCTTCGCTGCCGTAGCGAGGGGCCTTTGCGAAAGGCCCCTTATATACTTACATATTAACCCCGGGCCGAATGTGCTCGAAGATGATGTTGTCGGCAACCGACCGCGCCCGAATGCACTCGTCATCGGAGCGGATCGTCCAGGCGAGCAAGGGGATCCCACGATTGCGCAACCATGAGGTCGCCCAAAACGGAAGGCAACGGAGGTCGTAGCCCACGAACGATGGTTGCGCCAATGGATGGAGTGCGAGGCGGCGCAACAGCACCTTTTTGTAGACGGCCAGCTGCGTGCCCCAGAAGTCGGTCGAGAGTTGGCCACGGATCGCATGGGGTGCGTTCTTCCGGAACCAGGCGAGCGTGAATGGATTGAACGATTGGACCGCCCAAGGTCCGTCGTACGAACCGAGCACGCTTTGCACGGCGTCTTCGAGGCGACCCACGGGCCCCCGGTTCTTGATCTCCACGAGCAACGGGACGCGCCCATCCACCAGATCCAACACGTCTTCGAGGCGCGGGATCATCTGGTCGCTGTCGGCGAGTTCCAGGCCTCGCAGTTCGGCCCAGGGAAACTCGCCGATGGGGCCGGAAACTCCGGTCATGCGCTGCAGATCGTCGTCGTGAAAGACGACCACTGCACCATCGCTCGAGAGGTGCACGTCGAGTTCCAGCGGATAGCCCGCCAACATTCCCGCCTCGAACGCTGCGAGGGAGTTTTCGGGTCGTCGTGGGTCGTGCAGCCCTCGATGAGCGACAGGCTGCTCCCGGATCCAGGCCGGAATCTCTCGCATGGCGAAGGCTGTGTGCCCCACCCGAGGGCCGGCGTCAAAGGGGTTTTGGACATCCCAGTGCCGAGGCCTTCCCGTGATACTTTCCCGTCACCTTGGCTCCGCGCCCTGAAGCGTCGGAGCGAGGCCTCAAGAGGTCAAAGCATGAGCCACGACGTCCGGATCGAAACCGACAGCATGGGCACGATCGAGGTGCCGGTATCCCGTTATTGGGGTGCCCAAACCGAACGATCGCTTCATCACTTCGACATCGGCGGTGACCACTTCCCTCGCGCGATGATCCGGGCGCTCGGGATCTTGAAGAAGGCAGCAGCGGTGACCAATGGAGCGCTCGGCATGCTGCCCGAGCCCAAGGTGAGTCTCATCGTTCGAGCGGCCGATGAAGTGATCGAGGGGAAGCTCGACGATCATTTTCCGCTGTTCGTCTGGCAAACGGGGAGCGGCACCCAGACCAACATGAACGCCAACGAGGTGATCTCGAACCGAGCGATCGAGATAGCCGGCGGCGTCATGGGCAGCAAGCAGCCGATCCACCCGAACGACGACGTCAACCATGGGCAGTCGTCGAACGACACGTTTCCGACGGCGATGCACATCGCGGCGGCCGAACAGACGGTCCACCTCTTGCTTCCGCACGTACGGGCCCTCCGCGACACGCTGCTCGGCAAGTCCGAGGCATTCGCTGACATCGTGAAGACCGGCCGCACCCACCTGCAAGACGCTACCCCGCTGACGCTCGGTCAAGAGTTCTCGGGCTACGTCGACCAGCTCGATCATTGCATGGCGGCGATCGAGAGCGCCCTACCCGATGTCTACGAGCTCGCACTCGGGGGCACCGCGGTAGGCACGGGACTCAACACCCACAAGCACTTTGCCGTTCGTAGCGCGGCGGCGATCGCCGAGCTGACCGGACTCCCGTTCGTCAGTGCGCGCAACAAGTTCGCCGCGCTGGCGGCCCATGACGGGCTCGTTCGCCTGCATGGCGCCTACAAAGTGCTGGCCGCCGCCCTCAACAAGATCGCCAACGACGTTCGTTGGCTCGCGAGCGGACCGCGCTGTGGAATCGGTGAGATCACGATCCCGGAAAACGAACCCGGTTCGTCGATCATGCCGGGCAAGGTCAACCCGACCCAGTGCGAGGCGATGACGATGGTGTGCGCCCAAGTCATGGGCAACGACGTCGCCGTCAATATCGGAGGCATGAGCGGCAACTTCGAACTCAATGTGTTCAAGCCGCTCATCATCCACAACGTGCTGCACTCCGCCCGACTGCTCGGGGACGCGAGCCGCAATTTCCGTACGTTCTGCGCCGAGGGGATCGAGCCGAATCGCGAGCGGATCGACCACAATCTGCGAACGAGCTTGATGCTCGTGACGGCCCTCAATCCGCACATCGGTTACGACAAAGCGGCCAAGATCGCGAAAAAGGCCTACGTCGACAAGACGACGCTCAAAGACGCCGCGCTCGCGCTCGGCTACCTCACGGCCGAACAATTCGACGCCTGGGTCGTTCCGTCTGCCATGCTCGGACCTCACGCCCCTCCGGGGCTGACTTGACCCCACGCCCCTCCGGGGCTGACTTGACCCACGGAGCGCTGAACCCGTGTCGATGAATCCACTGCTCCATTTCCAATTCGAGATCCCGTTCCACGAGATCCGCGCGGAGCATATCGAGCCCGCGATCACCACCCTCGTCGAACGGGCACGTGCGACGATCGAATCGATCGCAGCCGATCCCTCGCCTCGCACGTACGACAACACCCTCTTGGCCCTCGACCAGTCCACGGAACCGCTCGAGTGGGCCATGGGGATCGTGAGTCATCTCGAGGCGGTCTCGACCCACGAGGCGCTCCGCAAGGCATACAACGCCGTGCAGCCGATCGTGGCCGAGTTCTATGCCTCGATCCCCCTGCACGCGGGACTTTGGCGTGCGCTACAGGCCTATGCGAAGTCCTCCGAAGCGGCCGAGCTCGACCCCACTCGGACCCGTTATCTCCGCAAACTCGTCGACGACTTTCGCCGAAATGGTGCAGATCTGACGCCCGAGCGCAAGCAACGGCTCGCGGACATCGACGTCGAGCTGGCGAACGTGACCACGCGGTTCGCTCAACACGCGCTCGACAGCACGAACGCGTGGGAGCTCGTCATCACGGACGAGTCGCGTCTGGCGGGGCTGCCCGAATCGGCACGGGCGGCGGCCGAGCAGAGCGCGAAGGATCGTGGGCTCTCTGGTTGGCGGTTCTCCTTGGCGGCCCCGAGTGTCCTGCCGCTCCTGACCCATGCCGACGACGGGTCTCTTCGCGAAGAGGTCTACCGGGCCTACAGCACCCGCGCGACCCTAGGCGACCAAGACAACCGGCCGCTCATCGTCGAGATTTTGCGTCTGCGGGCTGAAAGGGCACACCTGCTCGGCTTTGCCAACTTCGCAGACCTCGTGCTCGAGGATCGTATGGCGAGCCGTGGACAACACGCACGGACCTTCGTCGCCGACTTGCGAGCGCGGTGCGAGGCCGCCTTCGAACGCGAGAACCAAGCGCTGCTCGAGTTCCGCCGCTCGCTGGAAGGTCCCGCCGCTCCGCCGCTCGCGTCGTGGGACGTCGCGTACTACGTGGAAAAGCAGCGTAAGGCCATCTACGACTTCGACGACGAGGCGCTTCGCCCCTACTTCGCCCTCGAACGCGTCCTCGAAGGCTTGTTCGAAATCGCGGGGCGACTCTACGGGGTTCGCATCGAGCCCAACACGGAACTTCCCACCTGGCACGACTCCGTCCGTACCTACGATCTGCTCGACGACGACGGCAGCGTGCTCGGATCATTCTATGTCGACATGTTTCCTCGCGACGTCAAACGCGATGGAGCCTGGATGCACGGCCTCGTCTCCGGGATCGATCTCGGCGATCGCGTAGAGCCTCATCTCGGCCTCATCTGCGGCAACCTCACGCCTCCGGTCGGAGATCGACCAGCGTTGCTCCGTCACCGCGAAGTCGAGACCCTGTTTCACGAATTCGGGCACCTCATGCACCATTGCCTGAGCCGATGCCCGGTTCGTGCACTGTCCGGGGCTAGGGTGGCCTGGGACTTCGTGGAGCTCCCTTCACAGATCATGGAGAACTGGTGCTGGCACCGGGAGGCGGTGGACCTCTTCGCTCGCCACATCGAGACCGGCGACGCCATTCCAGATCGCCTCTTCGACGCTCTGCGACGCGCACGCAGCTACCGGGCCGCCAACGCCATGATGCGGCAGCTCGGGTTTGCCGACGTCGATCTGGCACTACACATCGACTATCAATCCGACCGTGATGGCGATCCGTTGACCTATGCGCTGCGGATCATGCAGCCGTATGCGCCTGCCCCCTTCTTCGATGGGTACGCGATGATCGCGAGCTTCACCCATTTGTTTGCCCGTCCGGTCGGCTACGCGTCGGGCTACTACTCCTACAAGTGGGCTGAGGTTCTCGACGCCGACGCGTTCACACGATTCGAACAGGAAGGGATCTTGTCGCGCAGGGTAGGGCTCGAATTTCGTCGTGAGGTGCTCGCGCGTGGCGACAGCCGGGACCCCATGGAGCTCTACCGAGCCTTCATGGGGCGTGCCCCCGATGTGGAACCACTGCTTCGCCGTTTCGCCATCCACGAACCCGCGTGAAACGTCTTCGCGCCCCCACGGGGGCTGAGTTGGGCCTCCCCATGGGGCTGAACTCGCCCCGCGCGGGCTGAGTTGGGCCCTCCCCACGCCGAGAGGCGGGAGAGAAGGCGTGAATAGCGCGATCTCATTCGTTTCGTGCTGGCGCAGCGCAGCCGGGTGGACCAGGATTCGGGGCCATGCCGTACGTCGAGCGCGGCCCCCTCGAGGGCAACTACGCTCCCGACTATGAGGGTTCGTCGATCGTCAACCTGCTCTCGTCGCTCGTGCACGCGAGCGGCGGCTCGTCTCCTCACCGTCCGCTCGACGGTCTCGACCCTGCGGTTCTAGCGGGCTCTCGCTGCCTGCTGTACCTCGTCGTCGACGGCCTTGGGCTTCACCAACTCGAACGTCACTTGGCGCTCGGCCAAGGGCAGTCGTTTTTTGCTCGGCACGAGGTTCGTACGATCAGCACGGTGTTCCCCGCGACGACCGCGGCGGCGGTGACTACCTTCAACAGCGGAACGAGTCCGACCGAGCACGCCATCCTCAGCTGGTTCCTCCACCTGCCCGATCTCGGTTCGGTCGGCACAGTGCTGCGAACGACGACACGCTTGGGTACCCCGCTCCTGCCGGAGGGGTTCGATCTCCGGGCCTATTACCGAGTCCCTTCCTACGTCGACACGGTCAAATCCCACCGAGGGTTGCTCTCCTACGGCGATATCCCGCACGTTCCCTTCAGTGCCGTGGGCACGGAGTGGAACGAACGGCGCTCGTATCTCAGTCTCGACACGCTCATAGAAACCACGGCGCAGTTCGCAGCTGAGCCCACGCGACGTCTCGCCTACGTCTACTGGCCGAAATATGATGGCCTCTGTCACGAGGTGGGATGTCATCACGTGGACGTCGACGGACACTTCGACGCCATCGATCGCGCTCTCGCAACCCTCGTGGACGCGCTGAGTGGGACGCAGACCACGCTTTGCGTCTTGGCGGATCACGGGCTCGTCGATGTTCCGCCCGAACGTTGCATCGATCTCGCGCGTGTCGAGGGATTGGCCGAGTGCCTCGCCTTCGCCCCCGCGGGTGATCAACGACAGCAGTCGTGTTTCGTACGACCTCACAAGGTCGACGCGTTCCTACGCATCGTCAACCGCGAGTTGGGCGAAGCCTGCGTGTGCGTTCCCGGCGAGCTCCTGTTCGAAGCCGGCGTATTCGGCCCCGGTACCCCTCATCCGGCCTTGCGGCAGCGCTTGGGGGACTACGTGTTGCTCTGCAAAGAAGGATATTCGCTGATTCACACTCCGCCCGGTCTCGAGCCGGTCGTCACGCTCGGTTGCCATGGGGGAATGTCGGCCGCCGAAATCCAGATCCCGCTCGTCGTGGTGCATTGCGCATGACCGAACGAATCCGCATTGGCCTATCCGTCAACTTCATCCACGCCGATCCCGAGCGCGCCCTCTATCGCAGCAAGGTCCTCCAATACGTCGAGTCCCGCTTGAGTACTTCGCTTTGGCGCGCAGGCGCCATGCCGACGCTCCTCCCCGACTTGAACGATGATGCGGCGCTCGAGCTCGGCATCGACGACGTCGATGGCTTGCTGTTGACCGGAGGCGCGGACGTGAGCCCCCGGACCTACGGTGAAGCACCGATCGACGCACGCTGGCCCGGCGATGCCGTTCGCGACGCTTACGAGATCAAACTCGTCAGACTCGCGCTCGCCCGCGGTTTGCCGATCTTGGGCATCTGCCGTGGGGCACAGCTCTTGAACGTGGCGCTCGGTGGCACGCTTTGGCAGGACATCCCCACGCAGGTCGAAGGCGCGCTCGTCCACCGTGAATGGGAGCGGTACGACGACGTGGGCCACGTGGTCGAGTTGGCGCGAGGGAGCTGGATTTCGTTGGTGTACGGCGGCGCTACGGAACTCGTGGTCAATAGCGTCCACCATCAAGGATTGCGGCGGGTTCCCCAAGAGCTGCGTGCCACCGCATGGGCACCTGACCGAATCGTCGAGGCCATCGAATCGACCGATCGCGAGCGGTGGATCGTGGGCGTGCAGTGGCACCCGGAGTGGCTCGAACCGCCATGGAACGATGGCTCACTCGTTTTTGCGGCCTTCGTCCGTGTCTGTCGCGAGCGACGATCATGAACGAGATCGTGTCTTACGCACGCCCCGGAAAGAGCTATCCGCTCGGAGCCACCCTCGAACCGAACGGTGTGAACTTCAGTGTCTATTCGAAGAGCGCCCGCCGTATCGAGCTCTTGTTCTACGATCACGTCGACGATGCCCGGCCCGCTCGAGCGATCCAATTGGACCCGCGGACGCATCGAACCGCTTACTACTGGCACGTGTTCGTCCCCGGGATCCGCACGGGTCAGATCTATGCGTATCGGGTGCATGGACCGTTCGCGCCGCACCTGGGTCACCGGTTCGATGGGACGAAAGTCCTCCTCGATCCGTATGGAACATGCGTACTCTTGCCGCGACACTACGATCGCGCTGCCGCGTGTCGTCCCGGACCGAATGACGCTTACGCGGCCAAAAACGTCGTCGTCGATCTCGGAACGTACGATTGGGAAAACGACGAACCGCCCAAACACTCGTTCGCGCGCACGATCATCTATGAAATGCACGTTGCGGGATTTACCGCGAACATCAATTCCTGCGTCGCGGGGGAGCATCGCGGGACGTACGCAGGTCTCATCGAAAAGATCCCCTATTTGACCGCGCTTGGCATCACCGCGGTCGAGTTACTGCCCATCTTTCAATTCGATGCGGACGATGCCCCGGTCGGCCGCAAGAACTATTGGGGGTACGCCCCGATGAATCTATTTACACCGCATCGCGCCTACGCATCGAATGCGGCCGATCCGATGGGACCGTTGAACGAGTTTCGCGACATGGTCAAGGCCCTGCATCGCGCAGGGATCGAGGTCCTGCTCGACGTGGTCTACAACCACACCGCGGAAGGCAATGAATCCGGCCCGTGCCTCAGTTTTCGTGGATTCGAAAACGGGACCTATTACGTGCTGGAACGTGATCGATCTCGCTATGCGAACTGGAGCGGTACCGGGAACACACTGAACGCGTCCGATGCAGTGGTCCAGCGGCTGATCTCCGACAGTTTGCGGTTCTGGGTCGAGCACATGCATGTCGACGGGTTTCGCTTCGACCTCGCCTCGATCCTCACCCGCGACGTGAATGGCCACGTCACCCACTACCCGCCCGCGCTTTGGAGCATCGAGTCGAATCCGGTGCTCGCTCGGACCAAACTCATTGCCGAGCCTTGGGACGCAGGCGGTGTGTACCAAGTTGGCAACTTCCCCGGCGATCGATGGGCGGAATGGAACGGTCGGTTCCGTGACGACGTTCGTGCGTTCATGAAGGGCGAGCGTGACACCGCGGCTCGGTTGCCGGCACGATTGCTCGCGAGCCCCGACGTCTACGAACACGAAGAACGGGAGGCCGAACAAAGCATCAATTTCGTCACCTGCCACGACGGTTTCACGCTCAACGACCTCGTCTCGTACAACGAGAAACACAACGAGAGCAACGGCGAGAACAACCGCGACGGGAGCGACGACAACCATAGCTGGAACTGCGGCGTGGAGGGTCCGACCGACGATCTGCAGATCGAGGCGCTCCGCCATCGACAGGTGAAGAACTTTCTCGCCCTCACGTTCATCTCCATGGGCGTGCCCATGCTGCTCATGGGCGACGAGGTTCGCCGAACCCAAGAGGGCAACAACAACGCCTATTCACAGAACAACCCAACCAGCTGGTTCGATTGGTCGCTGGTCGATCGCCATGCCGACATTCTCCGGTTCGTCCAGCAACTCGCAACCTGGCGTCATCAACTCCCCGACTCGGACCATACATGGACGACGACGCTGGCGGAGCTGCTCCGTCAATCCCGGATCGATTGGCATGGCGTGCGGTTGAACGAACCGGACTTTGGACCCGACTCGCATAGCATCTCGGTGACCATTCAGAGCCCGATCATCCATCTGCACATCATCGTCAACGCCTTTTGGAGCGAACTCGCGTTCGAGCTCCCAGCGCGACCGCTCGGTTCCCCGTGGCATCTCTTCATCGACACCGGACTCCCGAGCCCACTCGACATCTTTGCCCCCGGCGACCGTCCAATCCTCGAAACCCGGCCCTACACCGCCGTGGCACGATCCGTCATCGTGCTCACCCATCAGGAGTAGCCGTGCAATCCACAACCGAAGCGCCGCTAGGCGCCCGTTTCGGGTGTGCGAAGGCAGCTTCGCTGCCGCAGCGAGGGGCCTTTGCGAAAGGCCCCTTACAAACAAACGAACTACATCATGGCGCGCTCGAGCTGGCGTTCGTACCGTTTGCGTCCGCGGGCAAATGCACGATCGGCCAACGCGAGCGCCTCGAGATCGAGTCGGTCTTGTCGTTGTTCGATGAGCCGCGACAGCGCTTCACGTTCGTGGCCCGCAAAGTCTTCGTTCGCGAGCGTGGCTCGCAGGAGAGCGAGGTCGTGATGATCACCGAGGCGTTGGGCCAGCGCATCGAGCAACTGCTCGCGCATCCCCATCCGCTCCGGGGCAAGACCATGCAGCAGGTGTGCATGGTCCCGAACGTATTTCACACGCTTGCGCCATTCGTGACGAACCTCGTCGTTCCCCTTGCGTTTCGTGGCGGCGAAGCCTTGCCGCGCTTTGCGATAGGTACGACCCGCTGCTCGGACGAGCGCAGGCCAATCGAGATCGCCGAGTGCCCATTGGCTCGAACGCTCTCTCACGGCGAGAAGCACAGTGTCGACGCGCTGGAGCGCGGATTTGAGGCTCTGCGGATCGACGTCACGGGAGCGAGCCGCAAGCCGAGTGGCTAGCCCTTGGACCGCTTCGACGTCAGTAGGCTCGAGCGCTCCCTGGTCGAGCGTGAGGATCGCCTCCTCGAGTGCTTTGTCGTCTCGCAGAGCCGAAAGCTCCCGAGCCGCATCACGCAACGCGCCGTTCTCGAGCGCGAAGACTTCAGGGGCCGCGTGGCGTACGAGTCGAAGTAAGCCCCGCAGTCGCTTGATCCGCTTGCGGACCTCGTGAACGGCCTCGTGGGGGTTTTCGTCGGCGCGCGCGATTTCAGCGAGCGCCTCACTCAACGTTTCCGCAGCGATGCGCTGGATCTCGGGAGACAAAGGTTGGTCGAGAGGGATCCGAAAGGACATGGGAAGACTGACAAGTATCGCGCTTGCGCGGGCTTCGTGCTGCCTTCGGTGCAAGAAGTGCGAGGTTCGGTGGTCGTTTGGCTCGCCGCTTGCTCCGCACGAGTAAAACGATGCCGGAAATGAGCGCCGCAGTTCCGACCGTCGCGAGCGCTGCACTTGTGGCACGCAAGGGGAACAGCGTCTCATCGCGATCACTCACGAACAGATCCTGCATCCACACGCTACCCAGCGCGAGACCCCCTCCGACCCCAAACAACACGGCCCCACTGCCTAAAAGGCCGACTCCGAGGGCGCGAGCCTGCTGGAGCCGCAGTTCGAGTTCGCGAGGAACCGACCGCGGCGCGGGGGCGGAAGCGGACGATGACGGCGAGGATGACGGAGCCGAAGCGGGCGCGGCCGAACCGGCCATCGCTTCGGTCTTCGCGATCAAGCGAGGCACGATCGCATCGATCACGGGTTCGATCTGATCGACGAATTCGCTTTCGGTACAAAGGCGGCACTCGGCGGTCCCGTTGAAGTCCCGAAGCTCCTCTGCGCCTCGCCGTACGCGATACGTCACCCGATAACCCGTATCCTCGGGAAGGCGAATGAGTCCAAGGGCGATCACCGGATCGTCCGGCAGTCGTGCCGGGCGGACGTCCCACTGGCGAAGGACCGACTCGACCCGATGCCGAACCCGCTCGGTCACGACGTCGGCCCCTTCACCCAAGCCGCTGCCGTCGACTTCGACCGACGCGAGCAACACCGACTCGCAAAGGGTGCCCGAGCGTGGGGCTCCGTTCGAGAGATCCGATGAGGTTGGGCTCGACGGCGATGCCGGAGCCACTCCGATCAAGGTGAAGGCGACGATGAACCCCTGGAGGCACATTGGCGGGCGGTCCTTTTGGCCGCCTGGTCTTCCGACGTCTGCCCGGCTTTGACGCAGGCCTCGAACTGCTGCTCTTCGAACAACGCTCGGGTCTTCATGCGATCGAATTCCAATCGCTCTGCACCGGTCCAGCACGAAGGCGTCCGGAGTTCGTGGATCGCTTCTCGGTAGCGATGGGCGGCCGACGCTGCGCGGGCGCGATCGCGTTGCCCCACACAATCGACACTCGGAGCACGTCGTTCACGTTGGACTCGCTCCCCGACGTCGCCATCCTCCGTAAAGTCCGAGCCACCGAGTTCACTTCGCGCGGCCACGTCGAGGACGGGCGATTTATCGTCGGGCCGCCGTTTCGGCAGCCGTCCGAGACGCTTGAGATCGGCGTTTTGTCTGCGTGTGGGCGGCGGGGGAACATCGGAACGCTTGATAGGTCCGGGCGCCGCGGTGGAGATGATCGCGGGCGGCTCGAGTTCACGCGGCAACGTGACGATGTCGGCGCTCGCCAACCGCACTTCCGAAGCCTGCGCAGCAGGCTCGGCGACACCTCCAGGCCCCCAACGCCACCAAGCGATGCCCGCAACGAAAAGGATCGCCAGGCTGGCGCTCCGGCGCAACGAAGGCCGAAATCGTGAAGCGAGGACGACCGCATCCGAATCCGTGTGACCGGAACCTCGCGGCCAAAACGCGGCGTCGCGACTCGTCACGAGAGCGGGCGCAACCGAGGTTTCGAGGCTCATCGAGCCGATCACACCGGCCATCGTCCGCGAACGTTGAGCTTCGGCGAGCGTGTTCAAACGCTCGAGCAACGCCGTAGCCGAAGGCGGCCGCGCGGCGGGATCGATCCGCAAACAATCGTTCACGACCTGCGACAGGGCCGGAGGGACATCCGGCCGCAACACCGTGACCGATGGAGCCGGCTCGAGGCCTTTGCGGGCCAAGATGTCGGCGACCTTCTCGGCCACGAAGGGTGGTTCACCCGCGAGGCACTCATAGAGGATGGCCCCGATCGCATAGATATCGAACAACGGGGTCGGGTCGAGTCCCTGCGCCTGCTCGGGCGCCATGTACTCGGGCGTGCCCAAGCATCGTCCCGGCCGGGTCAGTCGACGCTCCAAATCGGTTCGTTCAGCACTCGCCGAGATGCCGAAGTCGAGCACCTTGATGCGTTCACCGTCGACCTGCGGCACGAGCATGACGTTGTCGGGCTTGAGGTCGCGATGGATGATGCCCACCGCATGTGCGGCCACGATCGCTCGGGTGATCTCGCGAGCGATGGCGACCGCTCGTTCAGCGCTGAGCGGCCCCCCCTCGGCGATCTCCTGGAACAGCGAGTGACCGGTCAAAAACTCCATGACGAGATAGAGCCGACCGTCGTTGAGGGTTCCGGCGTCGAACACCTCCACGATATTGGGGTGTCCGACGGCGGAAGCCGCCCGTGCTTCGTCGCGGAATCGCCGTGAAACGCTCTCGTGGCCGCTCCACTGGTGGGTCAAGACCTTGATCGCCACCTTACGGCCGACCGTCAGGTGCTGCCCCAAGTACACGATCCCCATGCCCCCGCGACCGATCCTCCGCTCGACCTGATAGCGATCGGCAATGATCGTCCCGGCCTCGATCGCCTCCTCGGGGATCCGTGAGGAAGCTGGGGAGGCACCGCTCGGGTTTCGCTCGTGCTGCCACACCTCCTCGAGGAGTGCCGCATAGCGAGCGCCGTCTTTCTCACGCGCATCGCCGAACAGATCCGCCATCTGCTGAGCGAGCGTCTCTTGCGTGGTCGTGGGCGCATGTTCGGCCAGCCATTCGCTGAGGGCCGTCATGAAGTCGAGGGCGCTCGAAAATCGATCCGTGCGGTCGTTCGCCAACGCACGCATGATGATCGCCTCGAGCCGAGGGTCCGCACGTCGGCTCAGCTCGCTCACCTTCCTCGCGGAGAAGCGAGCGACCGCGCCCGTGTCGGCATGTGCCGATCGCATCGGACGGCCGGTCACGAGTTCCCAAAGCACGACACCGCACGCGTAGGCATCGGCCCGACCATCGAGCGGGACCCGCAAGGCCTGCTCGGGGGCCATGTAACCGACCTTGCCGTAGACGAGGCCGGGCATCGTCGTCGTGGCCTTGAGCGTCGAGGTTGCGAGGCCGAAATCGGCCAAACGCACGGCACCCGCCCAGTCTACGAGGACGTTCGACGGCGACACATCACGATGCACGAGCGAGAGGCCCGGAAACGTGTGTGCGTAATGCAGCCCTCGCAAAACTTCGCGAACGATGTAGACCGACAGGGCTAACGGAAAGGAACGGCCCTTTTCGGCACAGCGATCCCACACGTCGGCCAAGTCGCGGCCCTCGACCAACTCCATCGCGATGTAGAGTTGCCCATCCAGCTCACCGGCTTCGCGCACATCGACGAGGTTGTTGTGATGAAGGCGGGCCACCACTTTGGCTTCATCCAAAAACCTGCTGCGGTAATCGGCGTCGGTTACATCCGAACGCAGTAACTTCACCGCGGCCAATCGAGCCAAGGTGCCATCACCAACCCCCGCGACATACACACTCGCCATCCCGCCTTCACCGAGGCGAGCCATCAGCCGCATCTTTCCCAGCTGACGCGGCGGATTGAGCCGCTGGAGGGACTCCAGGACCATTGCGGCAACGCTATCACGGTGTGGACGACGTTGAGTATCCTTCCCTCCCCCTTCCGCGGAATCCCCGCGACACCCCCGCAGGTTTCATGGCGCAGCCAGCCGCACGGAGCCCCCCCCACTCGCCCCTCGTCCTCTATTTCGACCCCGACCCCGCGACGGCCCGGCTGGCGGTCGGCGGCTTACGCCTGGCGGGTTACCAGGTGTATCCGGTTGCGGACGCCATCGAGGCTGCGGCCGCAGGCCAACGATTTGGCCCTTCGGGCAGCGGTTCGCTGGCTGCGATCGTGATCGACGTCACCGAAGCTCCCGAGCTCGCTCGTGAAGTTCTGCACGCGCTGATCGAAGTACCAGGCCTCGATGAACTCCCGGGGGTTCAGTTGGTGAACCGAGCCGATCCTCCGCCGATTCCTGGAACGGAAGGGTTCGTAACCGTACGACGCCCGTTCACGACGCCTGCGTTGGTCAAGGCGCTTCGGGAAGCTCGCAGGAGTGACCACGGCGACCGAGCCTCGCAGACGCCGCTGCGCCGCGAACTGCTTGCCCGACTCGAGATCCTGTTGGTTCAACATTTCGGTTCGCTCGGTCCGTCACGGGATCTTCGACCGTTCGCCACCGCCTTGATCCAGGAAGCCGAACTGCCCACACCGGGGGTGGGAGCGACCCTCGTCTGTGACCTTGGCGCTCTGCGGCTCGAGAATGTGCTTCGGTTGCTCGAGTCCGACAACCTCCAGGGCGTCCTGCAGCTCGACCGTGGAATGACCCAACTCCGCCTGCACATCGATCGTGGGACGTTACGCATGGCCGATGTCTCGCTCAGCGATGGTGAGCGAGGTTTGGGCCGCTTCCTCATCGCCTCAGGAGCATTCTCGGCGGAGTCGTGGCAGACCGAGCTCGACCGCGAGGATCCGTGGGGTCGACTGCCGGTCCAGCGATTGTATGAAGATGGTACCGTCGCCGCCGACGCGCTCGCCCACGCGCTCGCCCAACAAGTCCGCGAAACCGCCTTCGATGCGATGCGCTGGACCGAGGGACGCGCGATGTTCTTCCCGACCGAAGGGCTCCATCCCGTGCTTCAGGCGCTGCTTCCTCGTCCCGAGGCTTCGATCACGAACGTGATCCTCGAAGGATTGCGGCGCCGAGAAGAATACTCGGAACTGCATCCCCACCTCGGCGCGGCCGACGATGTCTTCGTTCGACACCACGCCGCGATCGCTCACCTCGGTCGCCACGCATTTTCGCGGGACGAACTCGTGGTGCTCGAGTTGCTCGACGGCCACAACACGATTCGCGACATCGCCGAACGCACGCAAACCGGCAACCACGCGGTCGGCAAAGTACTGTTTCGCCTCTTGGCGGCCGGACTGGCTCAACCCCGTCACCCCCCGGTCGTGTCCTGAACCATGAGGATCGTCATCGCAGACCCCGACGAGCAACACCGTCAGCGGATCCTTGCTGCCGTGCGACACGTCGCGGAGCGACTTGGGCTCGACGTCACGTCGTACGAGGCTCGCGATGGGGGCGCGGCCTTGGAGCTATGCCAGAAGTACCGACCCCAGGCCGTACTCTGTGAAATCGTCCTCGAGGGGATGAGCGGGCTCGCCCTCCTCCGCCGGTTGAAACGAGGCCCCGAAAAGGCTCCCCGCGTTGCTTTCATCACCGAGCTCGCCCGCGAGGCGGACCGCTACTGGGCACTCCGCTGCGGCGCCTATACGTTCGTTGCGAAGCCTTACGACGACCAGATCCTGCGTGAACGGATCGAACGTCTCCTCGCCTCGGGCCCGGACGCTCGACCCGAGAGCCCCGCCTGACAAGCGCCGTTCCGTTCGTCACCGCTTCAGGCCAGACCCCCAGGTCAGACCCCCAGGTCAGACCCCCAGATCAGACTGGGCTCAGTTGCGTGCGCCGTCGAGGATCCATTGCTCGATGAGGGCAATGTCGTCATCCGGCAAGGGACGAACGTCCGACGGCATCTGACGCCCGTTCACACGATCGTCGCCCGTGATCTTCATGTAGATGTAACTATCCGCCGGATCGCGCGGAACGACGAGATTGTAGGGTTCGCTGCTCGAGCGAGTGGTCGCCCAACGGCTCGGCCCATCGGAGACTCGAAAAGCACCATTCGAGTAGGTGTGGCATGACACGCATCGGGCGAAGACGTCCTGCACGTCGGAAAATACCAGCAACGTACCCACCGAGTCTGCGCTCGTCTCATCGCTCGAGGCCTCGGTCGACGTCGTCCCGGCCCCGGAGTCCGACGAGCTTCCTTCGGTCGAGGTCTCGCTCTCGTCGTCGATAGACTCAGATTCTTCGGCGTCCGAGTCCTCGTCGTCATCCGATGGCATCTCTTCGCCGCTCATCGGTTCAGCGGATTCGCTGCCGTTCCCGACCTCGGTATCACTTTCGGATAACGGTCCGACACCGCTGTAGCATGCCGCTAAGGCGAGTCCACAGATGCCCGCCACAAACCGTAGAGTGCGCATCTCAACCTCCATCTCCGTCGACCCAGCCGATCTCAACTATACCCGAACGCGTACCCATACGGGGCTCGCTCGTCGACGCGAATGAATCGCGCCACGAGTCCCGATCCAGAATTTATTTGCAATGACAAGCAATAAAAAACCCCTGGACCTTTTTGGTACCAGGGGTTCTTCGAGCCGAATCGCTCCAGCTCACACTCCCCTTCCTCAAGGAGGAGGAGCGTACTCAGACCTTACAGGCCTTCGATGATTCCGCCGTTGTTGATGGCGAGAACGTTGGCGGGCGTACCGAGATTGAGCTCCAAGATGCAATCATCGAAGAACTCGTCGTGAACGTCACGGGCAAGAACGGCTCCCTCGCCGGCGCGAAGGGGCGACCATGCGTCGAACGCGTTCACGCAGTCGAACAGTGCAGATTCGCTATTGAGTCCGATTTCGGCCTCGATGAGTTCCACCGGCATGTCTTGGAACGTGTGGAACTGATAGTTCGCAAAGACCTGGTCTACGACCGCGTCGAGGTCGATATCGAGCTCGGCTTTCGCGTCGAGGAAGGACTCGGAGTAGTCCTGCAACGCTTCACGGAATTCATCTTCTTCGAGATAGACGGCTTCCATGTAATCCACCGACGCACCATCCAACAACCCTCGGTTGTTGCGAACGTTTGCGAGGAGCTCGTCCGCGAACGCGATGAGTCCTTGTTGATGGCAGGTGTAGCACGACGTGCCGTTCAACACTGCGCCGTCATCGGTCTTCGGGTCGGTGACGATGTTGGTCGGACCCTTGGAGAGACGAATCCCGAGGTTCGCAGGGTCGTCAGCAGACGTGTAAAGCACGGCCGCCATAAGGCCGTTCGGGAGCTGGAACAATCCTTCGCCGCCCGCTTCGAGGAACAGGTTATCTTCGTTCACCAGGACGTCCCCAAGGACGCTTTCAGGACCGACCGGGCTAACGAACAGGTTCTGCTCGTTCAGCGCGTCGTTGGCGAAGTCATAGCTGACGCAATAGTAGAGGCCGGTCGGTTGGTCGAAACACTCGACCAAGCGGTTTTGCTGAGACACGCCCGAGTTGAGGAGGCCGGCACGAATGCTTTCTTCGTCGACGATGAGCTCCGCGCGGGGAACGCCGAGGAACTTCAGATCGATCTCTTGGATCGTCAACGGCAATTCGAGAACGTCGTGATAGGTCGGCGCTTGAGTTCCGATGAACGCAAACTCGTCCGCCATGGCAAAGAAGATACCCTGTTGGGTCGTATCTTGAATGTCTGCGGCGTCTTCAAAGAGGTTCGGATCGGGCGCCCACGACTTCTCCAAGTCGAACATCATGAGGTCCCATTTGTCGACGAACGTCAGAGCTTCGGCACGGGTACCGCCAATCCTCACCGGGTCGGCGGAGTCGACGATCGTGGTGATTTGCTCATCCCATCCGTAGTCGCGGATATCGACGGCGTAGATCGTGTCGAAGCTGCCTTCGACCACACGCGGGTTCACGATTCTCGGCTCGGTGGAGAGCGAGTTGACGGCGTGCGTCATTGCATCGCGGAATGGCTGGATTTGCTCGGTGCAGTAACCCGCGTTGTGAAGGTGCGTCAACGTCAAGTAACGAGTGTTGAGCTCCTCATCCTCATCGCGGATGCTGTTGATGTCGTCCGCCATCAAGGCGAACTGGTCATCGAGATCGAGGTACTCGTTGCTGTCGCCGCAGAAGCCGATGACCGGCGCGCACTCTTGGATGTACTTCCCGACGCGCTCGATCGAGCCAGCGTCGACAACGACGCCCGTCGCCGGCGGAGGCATGACGCTCGCGTCACCCGCGGAAATTCTCTGGTACAGCAGCGAGCCTTCGAAGTCGCCCGCGAGGATCCGTTGTTCCCGCGCCAACAGGTCGATGTCGGTGATGTTGCCGAGGCTGCCTTGGGCCTGGCCATTGGCGTGACAACCCGAGCAGTTGGTTTCGAGGAACGTGCGGAAGAAATCTTCTTCCTCGTTGCAGTCACCCGTAATGATGTCCGGACGGTCGCCACCTTCAGGGTTTCCACCCTCTTCAGGGATGTCGCCCTCTTCCGGATCGACGCCTTCTTCTTCGGCGTCGTCATCCACGGCAGCTCCTTCTTCTTCCTCGGGGGTAGTCCCTTCCGAAGCGGCGAGATCGTCGCCGGACTGGTCGTCCTTGGGCCCGAAGTAGCAGGCGCTCGTCAGAATCAACAGTGTTCCCAGATAGGCTTTCGGCATTTTCAACACGGCTCTGTCCTCCACACCCTTGATGTCAATCGCCTCACTCGTCGTCGCTGTCCCAACTAGGGTCGGTTTGAGTCAGCGCTCTCTGTCGGTCTATGTGCGAGTTGGTTTGACCCAAAATATCCGAGTGACCCGTTGCGGCGATGGGTTCATGGGCTTGGTTGCGTGCGGGGGGTCCTTGTCACACCCAAAAACGCAACGAACTGCTCCACGAAGACGATATTGCCGGATTATCAACCGCGATGGGGAGACTTCCTGACTAGAAATCGCGGTTCGGCCTCACGTTGTCTCTCCACCTCACCGCTTCCGTTCGATGCGGTTCGGAATCTTGGGGTAACTCTCCCCTACGACAGCCTAGGAAAGATCTCCGAGGGGTCCGAACCATCGCTTCTTTGACACTGTCAGGCAAGGCTACCGTCGCGTTGACTTCGTCAATTGCTTGGCCAATAGTGGATCGAATGCGAGAGCGGGTCGTAGGCCAAGCAGAACCGCCGTCGAGTTGTGTTTTCGTTGCATTGCGGATCGCGATTCTTTCTACTGGCATATTGCTGGCGCCCAGTGCGTGTCAGCCGATCGCCCAAGAAGATGATGGTTCCGCGGATGATGCCGACTCGCAGGCCGAGTCCCCCGAGCAAGAATGCACGCCGCCCACCGGAGATCCTCAGTTCGGCAACTGCGGGGAGTTTGGCTTCGATGCTTGCGGGGAGGACAACGGGGCCGTTTGCCTCAACACACCGTCGAGGGAACAGACCGTTTGCGCGTTTCCAGACTGCGATACGGTTTGCGACTGTCCGCCCCAGCCCGAGTCTGGCACAGCGCCGGTGAGTTGCGTCGAAGCCTACGCGGATAGACGCGCCTGTCTGCTCGATTGCAGCGATGGCCAGACCTGTCCGGACGGAATGGTGTGCGCCGAGGGTGCCTGCTTCTGGACCAACAACGCGAATCCGATGGGGCAACCACAGCCAGCGTACGGCGACTGTCTGCTCAACGGTGGCCAGTGCCAGGACGAACGGCTGTGCGGCAGGTTTTCGGAGAATCCTCCGATCGGGGCATGCATGGAACCCTGCGAAGCGACGAGCGAGTGCGCGCCATCGCCCGGAGGAACGGCCACCGTGACGTGCCAGCAGCTGCCCGGCGACCAGGGAAAGATGTGCATTTTGGAGTGTTCGAACGGCGAGTGCCCAGACGGAATGATCTGTTTGGACACCGTGGTGGATTTCAATCTCTGTGGTTGGCTGACCCCAGGGCACGGTGAGCCTCCGCCACCGGACGATGACGGGGGCACGACCGGAGTCGAGGATGGGACCACAGGATCCGCGGGCGAGACGACCGGCCTCGGGGACGGCTCGACGGGCGAAACCTTGGGAACAGGCACCACCTGAAGTGCACCGGCCGCTCGACGAACTGGCCGAGCTCGCGCTCATGAACGTCCCCTCTGCAAGGTCGTCACTTCACCGGCGCGCTCGAGTCGTTACTGCTGCGAGCTCGTTCGGGATCGAATGACGCGAGACGAATGAAGTTCGCGCGTCGCCCCGACCGCAGCGCTACCCTTCGGCCGTGCGTGTCCTCCGGTCCTGTGTTCTCGTTGCTACCACGTGCTCGATGGGCTGTCCGAACGCGGTCGAGGTTTCGCCGGCCGAAACCCCGCCAGCCACGGACACGGGTCCGTCGAAAGCCGAGGTCACCGTTCCGGCGGTGGAACCTGCCAACGGCGAAGGCTCTGCAGCACCGTCTCCGCCCGCAGATGCTCTGCAATTGAGCTCGGGTCACCTCTACAAAGTGTTGTCCAAAGGCTCTGGCTCAGCTCCCGGCCCACAGGACAAAGTCTCGCTCAACTACACCATCCGCAACGCTCAAGGGAAGGTCGTCGATCGTAGCAATCCCCATCGATCGATGATCATGCTCATGAACCGGCTTCCGCCGGGATGGTCGGATGTGCTGCAGCTCGTCGGCCCCAGGGGAAAGGTCCGCTTGTGGACCAACACCCCGCCCGCGGAAAGTCAGGTGGTCGACATCGACCTGGCCTTCGTCACGCCCGCACCCACGGCGCCGACGCACCTCACCGCGCCCTCCCCCACCGCCGTCACAACCCCAAGCGGGCTTGCCTACGAGGTCCTCGAATCGGGATCCGGTCAGGCGCAGCCCCAACCATGGGATCGCGTGACGGTCGACTACACCGGTTGGACGACGGATGGAACGATCTTCGACAGCACGACGTTCCGCAACCAGTCTGGAGTCTTTCGCCTCGACGAGCTGATCGCGGGATGGTCCGAAGCGTTGACCACGATGGTCGAGGGTGAGCGCCGTCGTCTGTGGATCCCCGAGGACCTCGCTTATCGCGGCGAACCGGGAAAACCGAAGGGCATGCTCGTCTTCGAAGTCAAACTCCTCGAGATCGAGACGCTCGTCAAACCGGTGCCCGCTCCTCCTCCACCCGACGACGTCGGTGGTCCTCCGAAGGACGCCAAACGAACCGCGAGCGGTCTCGCCTCGAAGGTGTTGCGCCGAGGCAGCAAGAACGGAAAACACCCCACGGCGAGCAACCAGGTGAAGGTTCACTACACGGGTTGGTCGACCGACGGTACGCTGTTTGGAAGCTCCATTCCTCACCACGAACCAGCGAAACTCGCCCTCGCGCGAACGATGAAGGGTTGGTCGGAAGGGATCCAACTCATGGTACCGGGCGAGAAACGCCGGCTGTGGATACCGGAGGAGTTGGCCTTTGCCGGAGCGCCCGACAAACCACGCGGAATGGTCGTGATCGACGTCGAACTGCTCGAGATCCTCTGACCCGGCCTCAACACGGATCGAGGGTTCCGCTGCGCTCCGTCTCATCGAGGAGCGTCAGCGCGGCCATCACAATATGATCTTCCATCGAGCGACGTTTCCGAACCGGAACGGTCTTCCCCGGCTCGACGTTGCCGAGGATGCTGAAGGCAAAACGCGGTCGACCATCGCGGCAGGTGATGACGCCCGTCAGTGCACTCACGCCATCGAGCGTTCCCGTCTTGGCCCGCACTCGCTTGTGCGTGTGTCGTAGGCGACCCTGTAGGGTTCCGGGGTTGCCCGCGATCGGCAAAGCCTCGAGCAAGCTCGCGCCGGCCGATGATGTCTTGAAGGCACTCGAGAGCAGGTCGACCAGGCCCGAGGTGGTCAAACGACCCCTTTGGCTCAGGCCCGATCCATTCTCCACCACCACCGGTTCCTCGGCTCCGCTCACCGCCGACCAATACGCCTCGAGCAGATCCTGTCCGCGTTCCCACTCGCCATCGGTGTCGGCCGTGCGCCAAGCAATGGTGCGGAGCAGCTGCTCTGCCATGAAGTTGTTGGAAAACGCCAAGCCTCGTCCGAGGATCTCGATGAGCGGTGGCGATTCCAGCGTCGCCACGGTGGTAGCAGACGACGGTCGGCGACCGCGGGCGACCGCGAAGCTCTCCGGTGCTCCCTCAGCCACGAGTTGCTTGGCCAACACCCCCGCCGCGAAGAGCCCGGGATCTCCGGTCCGGCGGCGGACAGTGACGGTTCGAGCGACGGTGCCGGAGACGTCGACGACGGTCTTGCCCTCGTCGACGAGCGTTCGTACGACGAGCGAGCCGGAACGACCCGTCGTCGCTCGATTGAGGATCGTCGCCTCGGTGCTGTCGGGTTCGAGCGAAACCTTCGGAGGTTGGCCAGGACGCGTCGGCACGACCGTCACCCGAAGCGTGTTGAACTCGATCGACAGTGCGCCGCTGCGGGCTTCATGTGCGCGACCGAGTCCGTCGACGGGATATCCCGGACCCAAGAACGGGGCTTCGAACACGTGGTCATCGACCACGATGCGACCGAAACCGCTGAGATCGATCCGCTCGGCGACCGTTTCGGTGAGGCGAGCAAGGCTTCCGACCTCGAGCACGGGATCGCCCGTACCGACGATGTAGAGATCTTTGCCAGCACTCGCGACCTCGGTACGAAATCGATAGTCCGCTCCGAGCAAATCGAGTGCCGCCGACGACGTGAGCAGTTTTTGGCAGCTGGCTGGGACGAACGGGGCATCACCCAAACGATCGATGAGCACCTGCTGAGTCTCGAGGTCGCGGATGTGAACGGAGACCTTCATCGATCCCTGCATCGGCTCCACGATTCGGGCGACAGCTTCCGTCAACGCGCGGGTGTCGAACGCGAGGTCGGGGTGCTCCGGTTTTCCTTGGCCGGCAAGTACGCTCCGCCGACCAATGACATCGGCCCACGCTTTCCCTGCGTTGACCTCTCGTGCGCCTCCGCCTCCCGCCCGCGATGGCCTCGCCTGCGGCTCCAGGGCCTCGGCCCACGCCTTTCGTTCGACTTCCCCCTGCACCGGGTCTGCGCGCTCTCTCGTTCGTCCGCGCTTGCTCCGCTCGCTCGCCGGCTCAGCGCCTTGCGATGCGTCGCTCAACAGCATCGCCCATGCCTGCTGCTCGTCCGCCGTGCCGTTCGCAGGCATCGATCGGTGCGGTTCCGGTCGAGGATCGTCGCCCTTCCTTCGCGCGATCGCGTCCGGTTCGAAGTCCGTCACCTCCGCTCGCCCGTCCACTGCGCGGGCTTGCCCGTGATGGCGCTCCATTCGAACCGGGGAACGAGCGGACGCGGGGAGTAAGCTGAAGAGGCCTACCAAGAGGACCACGGGGCCCCAAGCACCGCCGGGCCCGGCCCAACGGATCCGAAGCGCCATCGCAAGGACTTCATGTGCAGCCGCGATCCGTAGCGCAAGACACCGCGCATCGCGGTCACTCCGACGCCGCGCGAACACGCTTCCACTGGCCCAGATCGGCCCGGCCGACTCCTGCTCCCGTCTGTTAGGAGCCCGAACGAGCCGTCAGGCGAGCGTCTCGGGAATGCGCCCATCAGCCCCGCAGGGGGGTGAAGCTTTGCCGCCGCAAGGAGCCTTTGTGAAAGGCCCCTGATGAATCATAACCGAATGTCGATGTGCGCCTTGGCCCGCAGTTGGGCCTGATGCTCGAGGCGAGCCTTGAGAAAGGCTTCGTTCTCGAGCTGCGCATGGATCCGTTCCTTGGCGTCCTCGTAGCTGAGGGCCGCCGACTCTTGGCGTTCGACGATCTTGAAAACGGCGTAACCCTGCCCCGAAGAAAGCGGTCCCACGACATCGTTCGTGTTCGCGGCGAAGATGGCATCTTCGAGCGCAGGCGCGATGTCGCCGCGGCCGAGCGTACGCTCTTCGACGCTGGCTTCACCGCCCGGTGATTCGTCGGCCGCCGTCCCATCCCGAAGGCGGTGACTCCACGTTTGGGCCGCCACAAACGCAGTATCTCGATCCGCACTCTCACTCGAAAGTGGCGTGAAGAGGAACTGGATGACCTTGACCTTTTCGCTCTCGTCGCGCGTCAGCTTACGGTAGCGCTCGCGAACCTGAGCCTCACTGACCGACCACGTGATCAAATAGCTTGGAACCTTGATCTGCATGAGTTGGTCGCGCAATTCCTCGAGGTACTCGGGCCATGACCCATATTCCGCGACCTGCTCGACCTGTTGGCGAAGCTGGTCCACCGTGAGGCCGAGCTGCTGAGCGTGTTCGGACACGGCGTGAGAGACATCCTCGTCGGTCACGCGGATGTCGAACTTGCGAGCCTCGGCCCGGAGCAGTGCCAGATCGACCAGCTCGTCGAGCACGGTCGCTTCGACGTCTTTTCGTCGCTGCTCCAGGATGCGTCGATCGGCATTGGCGGGAAGCTGAGCGATCGCTTCTTGGAGCATGGGGTGGCGCAACGTTGCGCGCTCGAGCTCGCTTGCAAGGATGATCTCGTCACCGACGATCGCGACGATGCGATCCAACGAGGTTCGCGCGGATGCCGAGGAGGTCAGCCCCGCGACCATCCCGAACATCGTCAACAAGGCAAGCAGACCGACTCGCAGGCCGCGCGACATGACCCGTTCTAGCACGGCGGCACGCAGATCCCTAGAGGCTCACTCTTCGACCCGCTCGTACGGAAACTCGGCCGCGAGTTCTTCGAGCAACTCACGCGTGGCTGCAGACACCTTTGGAGCGCGCACGGCTTCCACCAGTCGCTCTTGGACAGAGGGATCCTCGAACGCTTCGAGGTGCTCGGGGTCGACTGCCTGGAGCCGTCCGACCAGGACCGTCTGGGCCAGGACGATCGGACGGGGCAACCAATCGCCCACTTCGAGTCCTTCGGCAAACAAGAACGGATGAAAACCGGGATACTCGAGGTCATTGCGTGGATGCGGGACCGTCGCGACGAGTTCGCCGAGGTCGCGGAGTTCCACCTCGCCGCGGCGCAAACGATCGAAGGCCACATCGGCCTCGGCGAGCGTCGTGAAGGACACCGCTTCCATGCTGCGATGCTCCGGCACGCGAAAGTCGTGCGGATGCGCGTCGTAGTAGGCCCGCAATGCGGCCGTGTCGTTGGCGACCGCCGACCTGGGTACGCGGCGTTCGATCTCCGAGCTCAGGTACACCGTGGCGATCTCCTCGAACACGGCGAACTCCACCCGCGGGTCCTGTTCCTTGCCGTGTTCGACGGCCTCCTGAGCGAGCAGCTCGGTATCGATCAAGGCTTGGAGCAGGTCGCGGCGCCCCTCCTCGCCCATGAATCGGAACTGTCCGTACGCACCCAACTGAGACTGTGTCGCATCCAGATCCTGTGCCCCAAACACCGTCTCTCCCACTCGCGCGAGCTTGCCGGGTGGCACAGAGCGATCTTCGACGGAGCACGCTCCCATCAGCAGAACGATCCCGATCCACGGGCCGAGGCATGTCGTCGCACGGTCTCGATCGCGCACGAGGCGAAGTATGCGACGGCGTCCGACCCGATGCTCGTCTCGGTGCAAAACGACCCGAACGCCCAGTCACGGGTTCCAGATCGCGCGTAGGATATCGGAGCGCAACCGCCCGTCAGCGATGCTCACCGCAACAACGTGAGCTTGAAGCGTCGATCGGGTGTCCGCACCAGGATCCGGCCGCGATCGTCGACGACGACCGCGCTGGTTCCCACGCGATGGATGCGGGTTCGTCGACTGCCCTCGAGCAGCGCGCTTGGACCTTCGGGCGAGAGATCGACGGCACGAAGCCGTCGCCACTCGCACCCCGTATCGAGGACGGCGAGCTGCTCGACACCCTCCGGTGCCGCGCACAGCTCCCCCCGCGGGAGCCGAAGTTCCACCACGCCGCGCGACCCGTGGCATTGCACGACATCCGCGTCGACCTCGGAACTCGCTTGGCGAGCGACGACCAGGGCCGTCGGTCCCGTGACCACGCTCGCGTAAAACCCCACGGCAGAGGTGCTTCGCGCGAGATCGAACAGCTTCGTCCGGTGACGGAGCACTGGTCCGGTGGCCGAAAGTTCGTACGTCCAGCGAACGAGTTCCGCGTGTGGAGCCGCCACGGGTCGAGCGCGTGCGTCCTCGTGACGGAGGACGAAAGCGAGTTCGCTCGCGGAGCGAGCCAGCGCCACGACCGGAGCATCGAGCCCCCCGACGCGCCAGAGCGCGTCGAAACCGGGGCTTTGCACGTCGATACATGCGACGCTCTCTTCGGTCCAGACGAACCACCGTGCGCCATCGAAACTGTCCGCATGGCCTGCGAACCGAGCGTCGCACCAACGCTCGATCCGACCCGTGACGAGATCGAGGCGATGGAGCTGAGTATGGGACCCTCGATGGGTCAGCACGATCGCCCGAGTGGCATTATCGGCCAACACGAGTTCGTGGGCGGGATGTTCGTAGGCTCGCAAGGTCTTTCCATGACGATCGACCGTACGTAAGCCGGCCTCGCCCAATGCGGCGACGATCCGCCCGTTCGGCAGCACCACGGCATCCTCGATCGCAAAGAGGCCCCGATCGTGAGCGCCGATCCGGATCGAGGCCGGAACCAGAGGTGGGGGCGGCTCGCCCTTACGCGGCAGTCCCGTGACTTCGTAACGAAGCACGCCGTCGTGCGCATGGGTGAGCGACGCGTCGTGCACCGTGGACGACAGCTGGGCATCGAGCATTTGATGGCGGGCGATGAGGCGACTGACCTGAGCCGCCGCCGCATCCCCGAGCGAAGCGAACGCTTGACCCAGCTCGCGACGCGACGCCGACCCCTCCTCCGATCCGTCTTCCAACAATCCTTCGACTTGCCGAACGACATCCTCTCGCAGGTCGGACCGTTCGCCCGCGAGCGAGAACTTCTTGGCCAGCATCCTGCACGCCACGGGGCCACCGAACGCGATCGAACGGTCGATCCAGCCGAATGCCAATTGACGCGCGTCGACGGGCCCACTCTCCACTCGTGGGGCATGAGGCCAGATCGCGTCGACGGCCGCGGCGTATTCGCCCGACTGGGCGAGCCAGTCGGCCCAGAGAATCCGCAACCGAAAGGACGCCTCGAGCTCACCGCTGCGGTGAAGGCGTTCGACGGCATCGGCAAACGCCCCCGTTCGTCGAGCGACGAGAATCGCCCGCGCCGGATCGCCGGCCTTGAACCAAAGCCGCACGATCCGTCCGGCTTCGAGGCCACGGCCTTCGGCCATCTGCGCTGCAAGCCGCCACTTGTCATGTCGCTCGAGTAACGTCACTCCGTCAGAGGATTCATCGAGCAGCTCGAACAACACATAGGCGGCTTCTTCGATGCGGCCGGCTCGTTCGAGGTGGACCACCGCGTCGCGATAAAGCTGACGCATGCGCTCGTACCATTCGGATTCGAGCGTGAGCGAGGTCCGAGCGGGGCTCGACCCGATGGCCCGCAACTCGAGCTCGGCGCGCGGTGATGGAATGGACAGAGCAGGGGGTCTTGGAGCACCCGGAAGCGACGAGAACGGAATCGCGTGCCGCAACGCCTCGTCCCACTGCTCCGTCATGAACAGCTGCATGGTCTTTTCGATGTACTGCGACTGCCGGCGACCGATCGCCTGCGACAATGCCGTCGACGCGACTGCGCGAGCGAGCCAAGTGCGGATCCACGACTCCTTTGCCGGTGCACTGGGTGGGGATCCCGCCGCAGCCGGCAAGGCCGGACGGGGTGGCCTCGCGAACCACTGCAGAACGCGCTCGAAGATCGTCGATCGATGGATGGGCACGGCTCCAAGTGGGCCCGTCGTGGACACGTCGCGAAGCGCCGCCAAGATCGCTGCGCGCTCGGGTGACAGTTTGGGTAGGGCTCCGCCGAGGAGCTCGTGGACATCGCCGGTGGGCGGAGCCCCCCCGGCCAGTCGCGGCCCGGCAACCGTCGGAGCCGGGCCAAGCCCGATGACCTTGATCACCTGCCAATCGCTCAGATCGATCCATTCCGCCAGATCGATGCTCACGCAGACACGAAGGTCGATGACGTTCACGACTCCGCCTCGCACGAGGAGGAGGGAATCGCTGGGCGCCGCGACCCGAGCTTGCTCGTCGGCCCGCAGCGGGGCCGCAGACCACCGTCGCTCGGACTCCACGAGCGGAGTGCCGAACCACTCCTCTGCGGCAGCGACGAGGATCGGCTCTTCGAAGAGCACCACGTAGGCCTCCTCCGCTCGCACGATTCGTTGCGCGCGATCGGCCAATCGGAGAACGCGGCGTCGCGCCTCGAGCTCGCCGATGATCCCCGGGTCGATCCATACACCCGATGCATGCACCCGGCCTTGGAAGGTGAGACGCCGTGGCTTCGTCATGGTTTGCTCCGCGGGACGCTCAAGACCACGGTTCGACGCGGCAGGTTGTAGACCACGACCTCACCGCTTTCCATGCGCGCCAG